>Ga0058704_10000295_pt1 | contig 27228 bp, 20 predicted proteins | sample AgamicMgSfe_FD_71363 | JGI IMG/M metagenome (GOLD analysis project Ga0058704, IMG submission 71363) | Agave microbial communities from Guanajuato, Mexico - Mg.Sf.e | ecosystem: Host-associated > Plants > Phyllosphere > Phylloplane/Leaf | place: Guanajuato, Mexico | collected 2012-05-30
CCCCGAATCTTCCCCCTCTCGAACCCCGCCCACTCCACCACATCCCTCACCCCATCCGCCTTACCCCTCGACATCTCCCGGATCCGCTCCTCCACCCCGGTCCCCATCGGCGCGATCACGATCGCCACACCCTTCGGCCGGAGCGCGTAGAGCACGACTTTGAGCGTTTGCAGGATGGACGACGGGGTGGAGGTACGGGAGAGGGCGAGGATGGCGTGGGTGTAGGTGTCCATTTGCAGGTCTGTGAGGGGGATGGTGGTGGTGTTGTCGTTGTTGGGGGGAAGCGGGGCCTCGGATGCGATGGTGATGCTTGGGCCGTAGGATGTTTGGATTGCGGAGGTCGCGGAGGTGATGGAGGCCGCGAGGGTGGGGGTGCTGGTGAGGATTTTCGAGCTGGAGTTTAGGGAGAGGCGGGTGTTGTAGTCGGAGAAGAGTTGATGGAGGAGGGCGTGGGTTGCTTTTTGTTCTTCTTGAGAGTCGGCCATGTTTTGATATCCAGTAGGTCCGGGGGTTTTATTTGGTCTCGCTTTACTTTTGTTGTTTTCTGGTTTTATTTTGAGAGAGGTGGCGATGGAAAAGATGATTGAAAGTGCGGATGGTTTGGATGAAGGAAGATATCCTTTGGGCCGAGATCGCCCACGATGGCTTGGTGAGGCGACAATACTCCGAGAACGTTTCGGCACGAAGGACAGTACAAAACACAAATCACTACTTATGAGCGTAGCATGCCAGCCGACGACACGAAACGACAACAAGCGAGGCGAGAAACGAAGTGGCCAAGAGCTTCCCGAAGTACCACCCCGAATCGAAGTAGTGATCCGGGATTTTCAACCACGTTTCATTCATATACATGTGCGCACAAAGGGTGGGAAGGTAGTAATAGCAAAAAACAAAATCATTCATATTCAAAGGGTATCTCCGCTACTACAAGGCAAACAAACACAACGACCCAAAAGAAACACCCTCCTCCTCGGCCAGGTCTCATGCCTCATCAGGCCTTCTCTCCTCCTCTCATCCAGATGAAATGAAAGCGAACCGATCCCTCCGATCTTCCCTCTGTGAGGAAAGAAAGCAAGCTGTGCTTCACCCGTTCCGAGAAAGGGATCAAGGAACGAACAGACTCCACGTGACTTATGCGCCGTACGCCCGGTCGGGCGGCAGTGTGCGCGTTTCTGCGACCAAAGTCGAGTCCGTACTCAAAATCTCGACCTCCTCCCCCTACGCTCCCGCGAGCTTCCATTCCTCCGGACCTCGCCCTCCGAATCCTCGCCACCACCACCTTCACCTTCCCCCTCCCCGTTCTCGCGACAGCACTCCTAATGCTGCTGCGCCGACGAGCCGTACGCCCATCCGCCACCAGCATTGTTCCCCGCGGCAAACGACCCGTACCCATCCGACCCATTACCAGCTGTCCCGCCACCGCCACCAGGAACCGAGCCGTACCATGTACTACGACGGTTGTCGGCCGAGAAGCCGCCGCGCGACGGGTAACTGCCCACCGGCGGACCGCCTGCGTAGCCAGGATCATAGCCTTGCTGCGTGCTTGGGGGTGGGCGAGGTGGGATGGGATAGCCGCGGCCAGCAGTACTGGGGTCTTCTTCAGCGGTCGGACGTCGGTTATTGTGGTAGCGACGGAAGGTGTCGTCGTCGGCGAGGTTGTCGTAATCCCGTGGTGTGCTGGAGTGGAGGTTCGACGCGAATTGGTGGGATGGGACGTTACCCACTTCCATCGGCTCGCTGCGCGCGAAGGGATTTCTAGGCGGCGGGGTCGCGCGTCGGCCGCTTTTGGGTCCGCTGCCGTTGGTCATTGCGGGCGGTGGGCCGGGAGGGTTGGACGCGCGATGTCGGGTGGGGACGTTCATCGGTTCGGCGCTGCCGTTGCCGTAGAATGACGGTGGTGGGAGACCGGAGTTGGAGCGGGAATTCCGCCGCCGGGAAGTGGGTACATCGGGTTTGAATTGACTCGTTGCAGGTCGGCTGCCATCCCGTTCATGATCGTTGTCGGTGTGGTTCTTGCCCATCCCTTCCTTCGCGGTGTAAGGTTTCCGTTCTCTTTCGATGGGCATCGAAGCCGGGCCGAGGTCGTCATCGTCGAGGACGTTGGAAGCCGGCGTTTGCGAGTAGGGCTTCCGCTCGCGTTCGGTGAAGGAGAATTGCTGTGGAGGTGCTGACGCCGGTGGCGGAGGCGGCATGTTCGACGCGCCTCGCAATTGTACCAGATACGGCTCGTGGTTCAAGCTTGCGACGAGTCGTTGCTCGGCGTGCAAGTTGGGCTGAGTCGGGAGCAAACGTCGCGAGAGCTCTTTCGGAAAGCGCTCCTTCGGGTCGTCCGCGTTCGAGATGGGCATGTTCATGACGGCTCTCGCCAGCCGGTCGAACTCGGTGTCGGGATGCGCTTGGATGAGACCGGTCAGGAACCATTCGAAGCCGCTCGGTGTCAGTCCCGGCACGCTTGGCACCTCGTGGTTTTGGACTTGCGTCAGATGGTGTTGGCAGAGAAGCTTTCGATACATGGTCGACAAGGACGCCGGAGCCATCTTGCCGCCAAAGATGATTTCCCACGGGTAGTGTTCGTCAGCCACCTTGACTTCGTTGAAGAAGCGTAACATCTTCGCCGGCGTCACCACAAGGCTGCGCTTCGGTTCGTAGTCGTCGATCAAGTGATTGGCGAGACCTCTGAGAAATTGACTAAGCCGCATGGTGGGGTTATTATTGTCGAACAGAGGCTTCCATATTTTCTCCAACGTCGTCGCCTCGTCCGGATCCGCTGGGTCGGATGGCAGCCTCGATCGCCCGGTTCGGGTTTGTGACTTTGCCGGATAGCTTCCTTCGGAATCTTTACTGTCCCGCCTGGTCGGCCGCGGCCGCTCATCGTCCGAACCCATCTCTGGACGCCACCTTCCGTCGGTGCTGCTCCTCCTCAACCCGGGCACGCCGTCCGAGTGCAGTGGTCTTGGCGTGTCGCGGGTGCGCGCATCACCTTTCCTACTCCCTCGACCGTATGCACTCCCAGTATCAGACTGCACCAGCTCCGGTGAGGCGCGGCCATCGTCTTCCCGCCGCTCTCGCTTGTCGGGTGACGGTGGGGTATATCTCTGCGGGATCGAATCGGTGGAACTTTGCGTCGACGAGCGGACTACAGGCTGCGTAGGTGGCGGCCGCGGCGGTGCCGCGTACGAGGTTTGCTGCGGCTGTACCGAGGCGATCGGGGTCGCAACACTCGACGATTGCTGCAGGTTTTTGATGACCTGCTCCGTCACCTGTCGCACCAACTCCGGGTCCAATTGGTTCTGCGCGACCGGCGAGCTGTCAAAGGCGTGGTTGACTGCATCTTTGATGGGTTGCGGTGAGTGTAGGACGGATGGTGCCCGCGATGTTGCTCGTGAGCGGCCCGTGTTCGCGCTTCTCAAATCGGGTAGAGGGGGTTGTTGCGCGACGAATGGCTCTTGAAAGGGCTGCATCTTTCGCAGAGTGTGGTGTTGGATGGGATCTGGCGGTGACGGTGACTGCATGTCGTCCGCGTCGTGATCGTTGACACTAGGCATGGGGGTCTCGAGTCTTTGTGTGCAACTGTTGTGGGTGGTGCGCGAATTGCGACGGGGTGGTTGTCGCGATCATCCACGGAAGCTAGTCCATCTGACACGAAAAGGAAGGGATGAGACCAGGACGGATGAAGTCGAGTGACGATGACGGTCGCTGGCAAGAAATTTTGGTTGTGTTACCGTGTTTTGTCCCACGTTTTTCGTCAGTCCCAGGGTGAACCCGGTCGCATGTGAGGGGCGTGGTGAGGTATATCGGAGGAGAGTTAACGTTGCCGCATCATCGGCCGTCGAGGGGGAGGAGTGGGATGGTGATGGAAGGATGGAAGAGGTTGGCTCATGATGTGGTACGGCACCATTCTCCCCCCTTGGATGGTAGACTTAGAGGATGTACATGTACTTCTACATCGACGTACATCTGAAGTCTGGGAAAGTTGGTTGCAACGTCATAAAAGGGTCCAGCCGCGCGGAAGCGTGTAGCGGGGCCGGAGCGGATGTTACAAAATCATCGGGCCGCATAGGATGCCGCTATACCTTCATGAAAACGCGACGCAGAACCGACTCAAAGAATAAGAGTATACATCTGACTATACATCTTTGTGTACGCTGGCAGCCTGATAAAGCTGAGGACCATCGACCGGTCAGAGAAAGCAAACGTGCCGTGTGAGGGTGAGATGGTGGTGGGCACACGATCTCCATGACAGCTTCGTCCCGCCGTCTCGTGTCAACGAAATGACATGAAGCCTTGCTAAATCGATATCGGGCATATAGCGCAGCGTCGTAAAGTGGCTGTGGAAAACGCAAAGAAGCTCGCACTGTCTTGCACGCCCATGTTCATCGTCCATACAATAGCCGTAGTAACCGGTTCGTGTCAGCCACAGAGCCATTGATGCGACAAAAACGAAGAAAGTCCTCCACGCACGGTTTCCGCAGATCAACGCCTTCACTGCGTCGGTGAAGCTCGCACGCGGGAATGCTGGGGCTTTATGAACGGAAGGTAGGTTGCGGCCTTTCGGGTATGCAACAACGTGACGGAGCAGTTCAACCGTCAAGAGCCCAACGCGATCCAGCTAGCACCCGCAGCATACAGAGTACTATCACCCCACGTCTCGAGGGTCCACCTGAAACCTTCCCGGTCAACCTCGCTAATATTCACACTGTCTCGAAGGTCGGCATTACCGGCGGCATCGAGCATGTTCAGCGCCGCCAGGACGGTAGACACATTACCAAACCGTTGCTGAAAATTCACCCTCGCGGACGTCTTTGCGCGTGGATCGGTCCGTTTGCGCACATCGTGCGTGCTGAAGCTGCCACTGTCGACGTTTCTCTTCCGCTTGGGAAAGGCGATCCAGCACATGGCCGCGCCATTGAGTTCGCCGTCGTCCCAGGTGTCGAGGTGAGCCGTGAAGCTCTGTCCTTCGACCTCACTGATCGAGGCGCGGATCTTGTAATCACGTTCGATGCCGCTCCCTAGATCGAGCCGGTTCAGCCAGACCACGACGTTAGGAGGCTCGTGGAACGGTTTTGGGAAGAAGCATGGCTGGCCGTACTTTTGTGGCACGGGATCGGTGTGGACGACATGTTGTTTGGTTACGCTCGCCTTCGGTGCTGTCGCTGACTGGGCGTTCGGTGGTGATGCATCCTGCGTGTCGAATTGTCCGAAGATACATTCCCGCGCCTGCGCCTTGTGCTCGATCCACGTCGCGCCAGCAGCATACAAGGTGCTGTTGCCCCATGTTTCGATGGCGATTTTGAAGGTTTCTTTCTTGATTTCATTGGCCGTCAGGTTGGCTCTCACCGGACCTTCGCTGCTGATATTCAGGCTACGAAATCCGGCTGCGATGTTGGGTGGCTGCTTGTAAGGATTTCGGGGAAACGCCACGATCCTGCTGGTGGACAGACTCGGTTCGTCTGCGCTCTTCACTTCCGTCGTCGAGAAGTGGCCGTCATCCTGGCGGGCCTTGGAGAGGTGGACCATGATGCGTGAGACGGGCTTGGTAGGTAACGTGCCATGATAGATGGTGAGGTGATGTATCACGGCTGAATACATTATTGATGGGCCGTGACGTGGATGCATGCGAGCTTGTTGGATGCCTCAGGCAGGAACGGACATGCAGGCGGGCCGTATCCGCGCCGGGGGAACTCGAAACTCATCTCGTCATCTACAGACTCATACGCACCTCACGCGCGCATCGTCCCACGCCTCGCTCTTTTATACCTACCAATATACATCACGGATGGTGGCGACTGTCAGATAACTTCTTCACCTCCCCTCGTCATTGCATCCGCCACATCCATCATGACAACCCTCCTGCGCCGGCCTCAACATGTTGCCCGCTCATCGCGGCAGCTGCTCGAAGCGGCGTCGCTCTCACAAACACTCGCCAGACGTCCCACCAGCTTACCACGACCGCTCTACGCCTACGCACGCACCCGACCATACGCTACGCAGTCCGACAAGCCAAAGGGTAAGCAGAATGACGGCAAAAAGGTGCAAAAGGCCGGCACGCCAAAGGGAACGGAGAACCTGTACAGCAAATCGTCGCCCATGTCGTCGAATCCACCACCAGGGCAGAAGCCAGACGATGACTCGCCACTTCCCGGTCGGACCAAGATGACTGCCGAGGAGTTGAAGGAGTTGGAGAACGCTTTCGCGCTGTTGAAGAAGGGTATGCCGGCGTCCATGGCGGAGGACCTCGAGGGGGTGATCGCTCGGTATAAGAAGGAAGGCATGCCCACGGAGTTGCGTGATTTGTTCAAAGAGTGCACCGAACACGGCATGACACCTGCACGAGCCGCCAAACTGTGGCGACTGACGATGCAGGTAGCAAGGGAGACGGCCGAAAGCGAGGTCAAGCAGAAGAGGGCAGAGTCGGAAGAGCCAAAACAACAAACCAGCCAAGATCCTGGTCCTTCGGGAAAAAACAAAGAGAAGGGTGACAAGAAACCGGAGGATTTCTTTACTAGAGTGGGTGAGGTCAAGCTCGATTTGAGCAACGTTCTGGTTTCCGCGTTTGTGGCATATTTGATGTACCGGCTCGTGGTACCCTCGGAAAACACGCGAGAGATCACATGGCAGGAATTCAGGAATACTTTCCTGGACAAGGGCCTGGTGGAGAAGATGGTCGTCGTCAACGGCAGCCGGGTCCGAGTCCATCTGCACCGCGAAAGTGTTGCGTCCATGTACCCAGAGTCACCCGCCGCACACCCTGGCTTCCACTACTACTTCTCCATCGGTAGCGTGGAGGCGTTCGAGCGGAAAGTCGAGGATGCGCAGAACCAGCTCCACATCCCATCCAGCGAACGGATCCCGATCAGCTATCACGAAGAGAGCGCACCCATCCTCAATACCCTCCTCGCGTTCGGACCGACGTTGTTGTTCATCGGCGCCATGTACTATCTGTCACGTCGGGCGGCGAGTGGCGCTGGTGGCGGGCAAGGTGGGATTTTCGGCATGGGAAAAAGTCGAGCGAAGAAGTTCAACCACGAGAGCGACATCAAGGTCAAGTTTTCCGACGTCGCCGGCATGGACGAGGCCAAGCAAGAGATTATGGAGTTTGTGTCGTTTTTGAAGGAGCCTGGTATTTATCAGAAGCTCGGCGCCAAGATTCCTCGAGGCGCCATCCTTTCCGGCCCACCCGGGACCGGTAAGACATTACTGGCGAAAGCGACGGCCGGCGAGTCGGGCGTGCCTTTCTTCTCCGTATCCGGATCGGAGTTTGTGGAGATGTTCGTCGGGGTCGGGCCGTCGCGTGTGCGAGATCTCTTCGCCACCGCCCGCAAGAACACGCCGTGCATCATCTTCATTGACGAGATCGACGCCATCGGCAAGGCTCGCTCCAAGTCAAACTTTGGCGGCGGGAACGACGAGCGAGAAAGCACACTCAACCAAATCCTCACCGAGATGGACGGGTTCAACACCTCCGAGCAAGTCGTCGTGTTGGCCGGTACCAACCGAGTGGACGTGCTCGACAAGGCTTTGATGAGACCGGGTCGGTTCGATCGGAACATCGGCGTCGACAGTCCGACCATGGAAGGAAGGAAACAGATCTTCGCCGTGCATCTGAAGAAGATTGTCACGAGCGAAGACCTGGAGCATGTCAAGGGGCGGTTGGCGTCTCTCACGCCGGGGTTTTCGGGTGCCGACATTGCCAACGTCGTGAATGAGGCCGCTCTGGTCGCCGCCCGTTACGCTGCCGACACCGTCAAGATGGTGCACTTCGAGCAGGCCATCGAGCGGGTGATCGGTGGGTTGGAGAAGAGGTCGTTGGTTTTGTCGCCCGACGAGAAGAAGACGGTCGCTTACCACGAAGCCGGCCACGCCATCTGTGGGTGGTACTTCCAATGGGCCGACCCTCTGCTGAAAGTGTCCATCATCCCTCGCGGTCAAGGTGCGCTAGGCTACGCGCAGTACCTGCCCGCCGGCGGTGGCGATATGGTGCTCATGAATGTGAACCAACTGATGGACCGCATGGCGATGACGCTCGCCGGCCGCGTCTCTGAAGAAATACATTTCGATACCGTGACCTCCGGCGCGTCGGACGACTTCAACAAAGTCACCCGCATGGCCACGGCGATGGTGACGAAATGGGGGATGAGTGCGAAGATTGGATACATTTACTACCCCGATTCGTCGGAAAGCCAAGACGCGCAACTACACAAGCCGTTCTCGGAAAGCACGGCGCAGGCCATTGATGCTGAAGTGAAGCGCATCGTCGACGAGGCCTACACGCAATGCCGACAGCTGCTCACAGAAAAGAAGAAGGAAGTCAGGTTGGTCGCGGAGGAGTTGTTGTCGAAGGAGGTGCTTTCCCGCGATGACCTGGTCCGCATCCTCGGCCCGAGACCGTGGGAGGACAAGGGGGAATTTTCCAAGTACTTTGGTGGTGGCAGTCCGAAGCCGACGACCCCGGGACCTAATGCGCCGGAAAACACCCCTTCCCCTGACAACTTACCTCCACCGTTGGGAGGAGGTCAAGAGCCGGCACCGACGTTGTACAAGAGGTAGAGGTGGTTTCTGATTGTAATGGCATGGGAGTTGGAAGCGTGTAGATATTTACTCCACTACATTCATCAACATGTTCCCTACAAACTTTTCTCCACCTTCATGGCATCCGCAATCCCCGCCTGGACCTTCTTCCGCTCGTCTTCACTCAACCTCTGCAACGGCCGTCGCGGGTACCCTCCATACCCATACTCCATCTCGATCGCCGCCTTCGTGCCGGCGATGGCCGTCTTGGTCAACACCCAATCCCCTTTACTCAACACCTTTTGCAGTTCAATCGCCTCGTCGTACTTGCCCTCTACCCACAGATTCCACACCTTGACGCACAACTTGGGCAACACGTTGGCCCCGCCGGCGATGATGCCCGACCCGCCCGACGCCGCCGTTTGCATGGTGAAGTCGGCGATCCCGCCGAACGCCATCCACCCGCTGCCCTGTCCTTTGACCGACACGGCGTCCGTCGCGTACGCCACGCGCGTCAACTTGCCCGTGTTCGCGTCGGTGAACTTGGCGCCGCAGATCTTCCCTTTCGTCGCCTCCACCAACCGGATCATGAAATCCGAGTCGAGGTCGATCCCACTCACGGCGCCCGGGTAATTGTACAGACAGATCGGCAACGGACTCTGCTCCGCCACGGCCGTGTAGTACTCGTAGATCAACGTCTCGGAGCTCTGCGCGCGGTAGTAGGAAGGCGGGACGATGAGCGCGTACTCGGCTCCCGCGCGCGCCGCTTCCTGACACAGCTCCACCGTCAATCGGATGCTGTTCTCGCTCGTCCCCGCCATGACGACGACGTCTTTGTACCCGGCTTCGTCGAGCGCTTCGCGGGTGGCTTTGGTCACGCGAGACTTTTCTTCCCGCGTGAGGTGTACGGCTTCGCCGTTGGAGCCCATGGTCACGAGGCCTACAAGGCCGGCTTCTGCCAATCGGACAGCGTGTTTTTTAATGGTGGGGATGTCGAGGTCTTCCGTCGATTTGTCGAAGAAGGTCATGGTGGGGGCGTAGATGCCATGACGGAGAGGACGACGGCCGGAGCGATTGGTTTGGTTGGCCATGTTGGGTGGTGGAAGTATAGTCAAGTTGCTCAGGATTGACGTGAGATGGATGATTGATTCTATACTTCTTCCTCGCACGGCGGCTAATCGTACTCGACAATAATTCCGTCGCTGGTGTGATGTGAGAAGTCGTCGGTGTTTGCCCCGCGACTCGGTCAGGTACGTGCCGAGCGACTCCACCCGGTCATCTCATTCTCCCACTGGTGGAAGATCGTTGACCACCTCGGCCCTCGTTCGCCGACCACACTCATTCGGCATTTGCTTGTTATCGACATCTGTAGACTGATTGTACGAGGTAGGTGTCTCTCTCTTCTTCCTCTTCTCCTTGTACACAACACACACGACATCAAAACATCATGGCTCTCAACGTCTGCATGGTGGGCACCGGCGAGTACACCACCGGCTTCGTCGGCGGTGGCATGTCCGGTAGCGATAAGAAGGTCGGCGTGGTAGGCCTCACCCTCTTCGACCTACGCCGTCGAGGTAAAGTCGGCAAGCTGTCCATGGTAGGGACGTCTGGCAACAAGTTCTCAGCCATCCGCGAGCACCTCCAAAAAAACATCACCGAAGCCTACAACGGCCTCGACACCTCCTTCGAATCCTTCCCAGGAAATGAAGAGAGAGATCCAGAGGCGTACAAAAAGGCCATCGACGCCCTCTCCCCCGGCGACGCTATCACCATCTTCACCCCCGACCCAACCCACTACCCCATCGCCCTCTACGCCATCGAGCGCAAAATCCACGTCATGATCACCAAGCCCGCTGTCAAACTGCTGAAAGAGCACCAGCACTTGCTAGAAGAAAGCCGCAAGCACAACGTCTTCGTCTACATCGAACACCACAAGCGCTTTGACCCGGCGTACGCGGACGCGCGCAATCGTGCGATCAAAGGCAGCCTCGGCGAGTTCAACTACTTCTACAGCTACATGTCGCAACCCAAATCGCAGCTAGAGACGTTCAAAGCCTGGGCGGGGAAAGATAGCGACATCTCCTACTACCTCAACAGCCACCACATCGACGTCAACGAGAGCATGGTGCCCGACTACCGACCGGTGCGTGTGACCGGCTCGGCGAGCACAGGCGTCGCCACGGATTTGGGCTGCGTGCCGGAGACCGAGGACACGATCACGTTGTTGGTGGATTGGGAGAAGAAGGATGGGAGCCGACGGGCCACGGGCGTGTACACTTCGTCCTGGACCGCGCCGCAGAAAGCCGGCGTGCATTCGAATCAGTACTTCCACTACATGGCCTCCAAGGGTGAAGTGCGCGTCAATCAAGCCAAGAGAGGGTACGACGTGACGGAAGACGAGTCCGGGTTGACGTGGTATAACCCGTTTTACATGAAGTATGCTCCCGACGAGGAGGGCAACTTCGCCGGCCAGGGCGGGTATGGGTACGTCAGTTTCGAAAAGTTTGTGAATGGGTGTCAGGCGTTGAAGGAGGGTCGCGCGACGCTGGAGGAATTGGATCAAAGGGGTCTGCCGACGTTGAAGAACACCATTGCCACCGGAGCGATTTTAGAGGCCGGGAGGATCAGTATCGATGAGAGCAGGAGCGTGGAAATTGTGGAGAAGGATGGGCGGTGGAGTTTGAATTAATACCGCATACACTCCATCTTTCATCATCAATCCAGTCCCTCATACACCGGAGCCAATGTAACGGATCCTCAAGTTCCACATCGCCTCGTTGCGTGGGGAGGTCGGTCTTCTTTCTCCAATAGTCCTCTAAGAGGAGGGGGTTCGGCTGCCCTGCTGCCCGTCTTGACTGGTCGCCTCTCCCTCAGCAGCACTCGGTTCTTCTTGAGACAGCGGGCGACCGGTGCAATTCGCCTGCCCTTCTGTAAGCGGGATGTTCAACCCCTGGCACAGTCTGTTCAGTTGCTGCTCGATCCTACTGTCGTCAGTTCGTGTTGCGGATGACAGGTATGGCATACTCACTGTCGGAGTGCTTGCGCGTGCTCCATCGCCTCGCGTCTCGTCACGTCCGCCTCTCGAGCCGGGAGATGCTGCTCCGCCCATTCTGCTCCGCCTCTCGAGCGGTGAGACGTTGCTCCTGCTCCTTCTGGTCGGCAACCTCTCCCAAAAGTCTCGCCACTTCCTCCACCAGTATCTTCTCCTTCTCCGCCAGTCTCGTCTCCTTTTGATCGAGACGCCGGTGCACCTGGCCCAGGGCGGCCGGCCACTGGTTCAGGGCGCTAGCCTGATCGCCCGCCACCAACATCAACTTTGCGTAGAGGCGCTCTACGGCGTCCTCATTTGCACGGGTCAGATTGTACCCGGCAACCATCTCGTGCAGGTCGGCTTTCATCCGGTCGATGCAGTCCGACCAATGCATTGCGTCTTGTGTCGCGTCTTGTATCGCTCGTTCCATGTTGTCGTGGTGTGGGTGAAAGTGGGTGAGAGGATGGGATGGTGACAATCAAGAGAAGACGAAGTGAGGTCAAAATGAGATGAAGTGAGGTTGAAACGGGAAGGGCACCCAAAGCTTATTCCGACTTCACTTCAGTCACGCAGTGGCTTATGTGAATCTGCGACTTCACCCAATACGTACATGACGGCAATGCTAAATAACCAAATATAAAGACATCAGGAACAACAGGCCACTACACGCGCAAGCGGATGCGTAAGAGGCATATGCTCGAGACCGGAAGCTCGACGCATCACTTGCCGAAGTCGACATCGACGTCAACGAACCAGTTACTGCCGCCGAAGCGCCTGCAATCGGCGTACTCCGAGTACTCGAACCTCTCGTCTGAGTGCTGGAGCCCACGACGAGTTCGCCACCGCCGCTGGGCGCGCTAAGCACTACACCCGACACGGTCATTGCCGGGGCTCCGGGGTACAGCGTTTGCGAGCCTACGATCCAGTCCGGGACTACGGTAGGCGTGACTAGGGTGTCGCCGAGCGAGAAGGGCGTTCCGGCGGCGTGTGAAGGAAGCATGCTAGAAATGCCATTGATATAGAAGGCCGGACCTGTTGCGGGTAGCGAGTATGTGCTGCCAGAGACGATGATGCTGGAGCCTGGAAGGAGAGTTTGCCCGCTAATGATAAATTCGGATACGCTGCTGGCGAGAGCGGAGGGCACTGTTCCCGTTGAAGCAGGCTCTATCTGAGGTGTTATCGGTATGCCATCAATGGTGATGGCTGGCGGACCAGGCGCAGCGGTTGGTAGCTGACTTGAGACACCGTTGATGTAGATGCCGGCTCCGGTGGTAGGAAGAGAGTAGGTCGTGCCAGAAATTTCGACTGAAGAGCCTGGTGACAAAGTCTTGCCATCAAGCACGTAGTCGGTTCGGCTTCCGGTAGTCGCATCACTGCTTGCTGTTGATAGTGTTTGAGTAGCAGAAGTTTGACCGTTTACGACGAGAGCTGCCCCAGAAGGACCCAGCGAGTATGTGTTTCCCGAGACGGTGATGGCCGGATCGTTTGGCGACAATGTCTGAGAGCCGAGAACATACTGTGAGGCAGCATCGGCTGTTATGGTCGACCCATCCACGACAATGCTTGGAGCCGCTGTCAATTGTAGCTGACCGCCAGCTATAAGTGTCGTTCGTCCATTGACCACCATGGAGTTCCCAGAGGCCGGAAGGGAGTACGTCGAGTCCGAAATCACAACCGCAGACCCACCGGGCGACAAGGTTTGCGACCCAACGATGTATTGGCTTGCGGAATTCACTACAATCGTTGCGTCGCCCACCACGATGGTCGGTGCGGTGGTGGCCTGCATTTGGAGCGGCGATTTGGCTCGTTAGCCCGTTAGTCATGATGGCTGTTCCGGCTGAGGCCAAAGAGAAGGCTGTGCCGTGAATCACGAGCGGCGAGCTTCCTGGAGCAAGAATATGCGAGCCGATGACGCAGTTGGATTCCGAGTTGGCGCCGATGGTAGAACCAGCGATGCTGATTACCGAGGCTGATATGAGCGGAGAGAGCCCTCGCCGAGCTGCCACCCAATCGTGCAGCGGACATGGGTGCTGAGGACTCGGCTGTGCGTGAGATCAGCAGTCGGCAACCTCTGTTGCCGGAACTGGCTCCGGGGCCGAAGGCTTTTAGCCATGAGCTTGAGGCTTGCACAGCAGTGGCTGAGAAAGATGGACAAAATGTGGTGGTGTCACCGGAGCCGGTGGAGCTGGAAGCACGGCCGGGCAAGTAGTACCTGTCGCAAATCGAACGGCTTCGGCTTGGAATGGATACTATATGCTCGATCTCTCATAACATGAGTGATAAGGTGAACTCCATGTGACCAGGCCCTTGTATTTGTAGTGTCTATACGAGCGCCTGTGCGTCAACTGCATCTAATTTCGTCACTACACTCGCTCTGTTAAATCAAACCCATCACTGCCTCTTGGGTCGGACGAGCCAAGCAAAGCTGCCTTCCGGCCTGCCCGCCCACTTTTCCGGTGGCGAGACGGTCACGTCTTTGACGAACTGAAACCCGTTCTTCAGGTACAGACCTTTGCCGAAAACGCTGCTCTCGACCACGGTGTCCACACCGAGCTCATCGGCTATCTTCGTGCCCCAGGCCACCAACGCAGCGCCGACCCCTCTCCGCTGAAAAGCAGGATCGACGGTCAAGATCTCGAGGGACACGAGATTGCCATCAGAGGCCTTGATGGCGGCGTCGCGGTCTCGGGTGAAGATCTGGATGATTTCGCTTGCGTATGCTTTCTTGTCGTCGTTTTCCCAGTAGTCTCCCGTCGGGGGCTGGTTCGCAGGATCGGGAAGCTGGTTGTCGTAGACGTTCCACTTGGCCATGCCCATGATTTCGCCCGTGAGCGGGTCGACCGCTTTCAGGAAAGTAGTCTGAGGATCCGCGTTCTTGATGGCTCGGAATCGCTCACCTCCAACTTTCCGACCCGAGTCCCGCCAGTGTTGGGGGTACATGACGTCCCATACCGGCTCGTTCCTGGCGAAGGCGCGAGCGGTGAGTTCAAAGATGCGGTTCATATCCACGTCTTCTGCTTCGACGACCTTGACACTCATGGTGGTTTACTTGGTAGCTGGATTTGGATATTTCTGTAAGGCTTACCAAGAGCTATTGCGAGCTCATTGCACCCGGCTTCGACAACCTTGGAATGGTGCAACCCAGTCGCAAATACTTACAAACAGCAACCGTACAAAAAAATCGGATTTGGCCACCGCTGACTGATGACGAGCTGAGGTCGAGCAGGGCTCGGCTCGGGTTGGCACTTGCCGACGCGCCTTGTCAAGCAGCAGGCGGCGTCTCCTCTCGGCAAAGGGTTCGCACGAGCCATGGGTTCTTTCGATGAACGTCGCTGCAAACAACAGACGGTCCAACGGAAGCGGGAATGTCGCTGTATCCTCCCGAACGCGATACCACGAAGAAGACCTGGCCGATGTCGTGCCCACGAACAAAATACAGAATCTATTGCCCATGATATCCTTCGTCCAAAGATCGCGACTGTGAAGGGGGGGCAACCTCTGCCAGTGGGAGATGGGTTCAGAAGAAGTCAACGGCGTACCCAACGTCGACACGTTAGACCAAGATGTCGAACGCAGTGCTCCTAGCCATGATCAGTCCATCCAGCGTGTCAATTTCAGGACTCGACTGGCGGTCATTGTCGAGGACTTCTCTTTCCTTTGGTATGCGTACATCTGTGACGAAAAATGGTATGTCTACTGATGCGAGCATGGCCATAGGTTCACTCTGTCGATGAACACCGGCATTCGTACGATGTGCCCCGTCTAAAGAAATCCATTTGCAGGTTGGACTGATCTGTAGCACAGTATCCGTCCTCATGCATCAAAATCCGTACCAGGTAAGCCATAGTTCAACATCCTCAACGAAGAGTCAAAATGGGATATAGCGGCTAATCAGATCTAGTTTCCCGGACTGGGCGTTCTTTCCACGATCTTGTTCGTACTCAATCTTGTGCTGTTCATGGTACTCTTTCTTGTCCTCGTTGCTCGCCTCATTTTATACCCTCGAGCGGTATTCAAATCATGCTTGACAAATCCCAACGAACTGGTGATGACCGGCGCTGTTCCCATCGCGTGGTTCACCATCGTCGCACAGGTAATACCATGTTCCATCCGAACGACGTAGCTAAACATCTCTCAGGTCGGCCTCACGGTCAGCCAAGCGAGCTGGGGAGGGCACGCTTTCACCCTCGTCGCGTACGTGATGTGGTGGCTCGGCACCGCCGTCATGATCACTATTGCCGTGATGGTTTTTGTCGTGGCGGCCAAAACCGATGTCATCGACCTCGCGCATCTGAGCCCGAGCATTATTTTGCCTTTTGTAGGCACCGCGACGGATGCCGTTATCGGCGCGCTCGTCGTCGCCTACTCCTACGATGTCTCGGCTCGACTGGCCATCCCCGTCATCATCGTCTCGTACCTCCTGGTCGGCGTGGGTTTCTGGGTCGCCATGATGATTTACGCCGCGTACTTCGCCAAGGTCATCACCCATGGTCTCCCACCGGCAGCGCAGACTCCAAGCCTCATCTTGCTCGTCGGACCATGCGGACAGTCGGCCGCAGCTCTCCTGTTTCTGGGCCACGCAGCGATGACACATTTCGGATCATATGACAGAGGGACGGTGCTCCAGATGACTCCTGGCATGACCTTCGCAACCGTCGGGGTCATGATCAGCTTGACATTCTTAGGCTTGGGTGTCTTCCTCATCCTTTTCGGCCTTTATATCATCATCGAGACGGCCTTCAAACGAGAGCATCAATACTCCCTTCTGTGGTGGAGTACGATCTTCCCTCTGGCCACATTCAACACGGCTTTCATTGCACTGGCGAAGGACTTGGATTCACCAACATTCAGAGTGCTGTCGACAATCTTTCTGCTTGCGCTTCTCGTCAATTACTTCATCAATTGGGCTTTCACGATTCGGGATATATATCTAGGAAGATTGCTGAACGGAAGCAGATCAAATAATCCTGCGGCCAACAGGGTGAAGGAGCAGTGAAGACAGACTACCTCCAGCTTTGCACTCTACTGCTTAGCCTAACAGACCCGAGCTTCTCAGTCACCACCGCTTGCTGGTGCACCTCTTGTTCGACGCGACTCTCCACCAACTCGTTCGCTGCTGTCAGCCGCTCCGACAAGCTGTCGCGTTGGTCTCTGAGGTCTTTTACTTCGCCTTGAAACTGCTCGACGGCCTGCGAGCGCGCGGTCATGAGGTCGTGCATCGTCTGGTTTTGTGCGCCTTGCTGCCGAAGCGTTTGGAGCTCGGTAGAGTAGTGCCGTCCGCGACGAAACACTTCTTCGATCGTCCAGGAGTCGGCGGTATGGTCGTTCATGAACTCGCGTAGCTCATCAATCGAGAAGTGCACGCTCGGGGCCAGGCGCGGGGGCTCGGAGGCTGGGTGGGTCTGGATGTTCGCGAGCCCTTCCGCCTCCCCAGTTCGACGAAAGAGGTGCGTTTGGTCCAGAAACATCCAACACATTCGCCGTAACCCGGACTGTCGTTCGGCACGGTGACAGAGCCTGTGGTCCTGGTCCAGCTCCAGCCGGATGCGCGCCGCTGCAGCGGCCAGGTCGGTGTCGTGGACCTGGAGCTCGCGAACGGCGGAGGTGTCGATTCCGGTCTCTTCTGACAGCTCCTGCAATTGGGATGACATCTCTTGTGTTCGTCCATCGTCGACGTGGGCGACCGCTGGGCGCGCGCTCAGCAGTCGGCTATTACGGGTTAGCAATGCAAACAACACAATCGCCCACGACGACGAACCTTGTTCGCTCGGCTCGGTGTTGTGCCTCGTGCGACTCTCTTTCCGTCGTCGCTAGGTTTGTGAGCCGGTGATCACCGCGCCTATGAGTCGCCGACACTTCGCCTGAGTTGGTATAGTGATCTGGTTTGGGAATATAGTGATTTGGTATGCGAATATAGTAACGTAGTGAGGTTGAAGGGTGCTAATGTGGTGGGAGGTGGAAGTTAATATAGTACGATGGGTGAGGTGGAAGTGCAAACGGCGAAGAATGTTCCAGGAAAGCCACAAGAAAGGAATTTAACACTTGTGTCGCACGGCTTTCCCGGAGCCAACGTCACATCACCAGCCGGCTTGTTTGCCTCTGGTTCACACAATCTCAACACACACCCTCACACCCTCATACACAGTCTCACAAACCCCACGGCAGACTCACGCGATGGATGAGCTGAACGACATCGAAGATCAGGTGCCCCCAACGTTCGAAGCGACTTTCGCGGAACCGACGTTCGTGGAACCAGAGCAGCGACCGGTCATGGAGCTCCTCTACAAGATGGACTACGAGAGAGCCGCGCACGCGATCGGCGAGGTGGAGCGACGCAAGGCGGTGAAGTACGAGGTCTCCCTGATCGGACAGGATACGAAGCGGTGGCACGAGGCGGGCGTGTTCGTGCTCGCCCAAGCCGACCGGGACGTGCTGCAGAGCGCAATGGACGGGACCCTACCTCAGCGGATGCTGGGCGACCTCAGAAACCGGGCGCAGGGCCCGAGAGACGCGACGGCGTGGAAAGATAGGCCAGACCCGGTGATATACCTCAACTTCATCGCCGACCGCGATGGCCTGGGATTAAGCTGCGACGACATGGAGCTCTTCCTGGACGCGCTCGAGATCGGTGCGAGATTGAAGAACGATCTGGACGGTCGATTCACCAAATCGGGAAAGACCCTTGCGCAGGGCGTCGATTATTTCTTCAACCTTCGAGGAGGCCACGGACAGTGGACGACATTCCTGCAGACGGTAGACCAGGAGTCCCTGGAGACTGTTGTGTGCAGTCTCGTGACCCATTTCCGGACCCGCATCATCCCAGCTACGCGGCAGGCCGGCTTGAAGCACGTCATGCTCAAGGCCGAGGTGGGGTGGTCGATGAAAGGATACATGCGGTTCCAGGACCATGCGAACTTGGCCCCTTCGTCACCACACGCGCTCCGCCTCGCGCAGCTCGTGCTGTGGCACCTGTTCCCTGAACGCCACTTTCATTTGCACCAGGTTGTCTTGTTCGAGATTCTTGCCGAGGAGCACGCGGCTATCGGAGAATCTGTCGCCTCTCAGCTGTGCGCCTCGTACACCACGTACGGTGGCTTCAACGCCGAGCAAGCTGGGCTTTTGGTCCAAGATGCCGAGCATGCTTCCGGGAGAGACTGGACCGAGATCAGAGCATACGCCGTGGACCATGAACATCACTACTTCCGCCGGATGGAAGCCAACATCGCCTCGATGAAGAGCCTGTACAACCGAGAGCTCGCGGACGCGACTGCGGCACTGAATGATCAGCGCGCGGGACAGCGGGTAAATGGCCCTCCCCCGCCCCGACCGACCTGACTGACCTCGAAGATAGGAGATGGATGAACTTAAACGCCTCAAAGAGGCCATTGTCGCGGAAGAGTCCAAAGCGGAAGACTTGGAAATTCTGCTGGAGCACCGAGTTGACAGCCTTCGCCTGAAGATCAGGCACCTCAAAGAGTTGACCGACGATCTGGAGGTTGTGGCGGAGCGGAAGCGGCAACAGGCGAAGGCGAACCAGGCCTTGCGGGACCTCAACGCCTCGCTGGCCGCGATCAAACAGAAATACTCGTCCTAGTCTTGCACAAATGCCGTCGGGAAGCTGGGGTCATGTTCAATTGAGAGACCTGTAACGTACAAACGAAGTGAAGTCGGATTTCTTCCCGAATGCGGCTCGGCGCGGGATTGCCGAACCCCTGTTTTCGTGCGTGTTCCACTCGCCACGGGATCTGCCCTTCACAACCTGAAAATAATGTACTGACCGATCGAAATGATACCGTAATTTGGACGCCACGCCCGTTTGCATGATACGACTGTAGCCATCCGTACCGGTTTCCCACGCTTGCTAGTAACCTCACCGAAATCTTGCTGCCCCCTCCATTGTTTGAATCGTTCGTCGTCCGCACTCCTAGCGGTTCGTCAGTAAGCACATGTATGAAAGAGGCGAAGCCATGACAAACCTTTGATCAGACTCGCGCTCCGGCTTGACGCGCGATTGAACGATGCGGCTCCTCCGCGATACGAGCGTACTTGCCGATCCACAACGTTGCCAGCCAGGTGTTCTCCGCTCTGAACGACGGAGGGCCACAGCCTGACGCTGCCGTCTTGCCTCGGCGAAGTCGATCACGTCGAAGCAAGCATCGCCAATGTCCTCGTACTCCAACGTCAACTCTTCCTCGTGATGCACCGACACTTGCGCGTTCTCACGATCGATCAGCAAGAGACAGCCCTGAGTCGCGAACAAGATTCGAGGCGTGGTGGTTTCGGCCTCTGTCAGATAGCTGGACTCATCCTGGTGCGCCAGGTTGAGCAAGACCTCGATCAGTTTCGGTAAGGTGATGACCTCGATCAGTTTCGGTATGATGACCTGGCGAAGCTCTTCCTCGCTCGCACGCTCGTCGTTGCTGCGCTCATCGTCTCGTGCAGGCTTGCGTTCCGACTCGTTCATGCGGCTGCCGGTCAAGTTGTCTTGTTGGCCACTATCTTGTCGGAGCTGCGCAAACTCGGCGAGGCATTCTTGGGCGCGACGGAGCGATGCGGTCGCCTGATCAAACAGGTCTTGAAAGTGTGAGTCCATGTCTGGTCTTTGCTGGCTCATGATGATCACGCGTTTAATCTTCTCAAGGTGCGGTGCTTGGTGGCGAAGTAAAGAATGAACAAAGGGCAGTCGCGAAAAGTCTTGTGTTGCCGGAATCTTCCGTAGCCAACGTCACATCGTCGGCGGACCTCATACATTCGCACCGCACCTCAAACACGTCGCACAAGACGGCGAGACGGCTTTTGTATGAGTAAATGGAGAATACTGATACGTACAGGTCATAAGCTTCACCAATATCTGCATACTCATAGTCTCACCACCCCGCGAGCTCCCGCAGTCTCCCCCGAATAACCGGATCCTTCTCCATCTCCTGCCAAACGCTGACGTCCAGCTCTTCCGCCGTCCGGTTCCTGCCACGCCGCCGAAACGTCCGCATCCACGGCGGCCACATGCCCACGACGAGCAAGTACCCCCTCACCGACTTGTACGCCAACTCCATGACGGCGAGGATGGCGAAAGCGATGATCAGGGTGAGCCACCAGGTCCAGTCGTTGCCGAAGGTCTTGGTGAATCCGCCACGGACGTCATACGGGCTGAGGTTGTCGGAATAGACGGCGGACATGAAGCCGTTCCAGGCCCACCATCCGGAAATCGTTATGGTGCACGAGACGCCGACGATGATGGACTTGTAATGTGTTTCGACGATGCTGTTTACAGTCAGTCTTATCATAAAAATGAGAATGTGGATACATACAGCAGCTTATAATTCGTCCAGACAATACCAAGACTGAACGAGAGATCGCCGAGCGCGAACAAACCATTGTCGCCCATCCGGTTGAAAGCGCCGAAAGCGGCCCACGACACGAACCACACGATCATGCCTTCGGCCGTGGCGAGTATCATCCAGAGAGCGTAGTCGGGGAGATTGAGGCCTTTGTTGCGCTGTCCGTAGGTATACAACTCCGGGATGGCGAGCAGGGTCTCAGCTTTGAGGTCTTGCTCGAAAATGCCCGGAACAATTACACACAACGACGTGAACAAAGTGTTGAGCACCGTCAGCGACCAGTTCTCGTACAAGGAGGTCCCGGTATACCCATTAGACCGCTGATACAACGCCTGCATCATGTAGAAGAACATTTCCTTCCAAAAGGTCCAGAGAACGAACTTGGCCGTGCGGACGTAGTTCCAGCGTCCGTGCACGAGCAGCAAGCGCTGTAGGAAGCGGAACTGAGCGATGCTATAGTCTGCCACGCGTGCGGCCTGTAGGCCTTCTTTCCCGGAAATGCCCACGCCCACATGTGAGGCTTGGATCATGGCGATGTCATTCGCCCCGTCTCCGATGGCCAGAGTGAGTGCACCGTGGACGAGTGCTCGGATGGCTTTGACGATGCCTGCTTTTTGCGCCGGGCTGGCCCGACAACAGATGACGGAGTCTAGGAATGGAATCAGGATGTAGAAGGCGTGCTTCAACGTTGGATCCTCGTCAATAACAGCCAGGGTATGTCCGTCGATGACCGCGACGGTGTGGGTGGATCTGCTCCTCACTTCCTCGTACAGGTCCCGTAATTGCTCGTCGAGGTCTCCTTTGGTCGAATCCAGCACGACGAGATCGGAGTCGGGTCTGCATATCCGGGCGGAATGTGCTATGTTGATGGCCGTCTCCCGCTTATCACCCGTCAACATCCAGATCTTGATATTCGCTCGCCGCAGTTTATCGATCGTTTCGGGCACACCCTTCTGCAGCTTGTCTTCAATCGCAGAAGCACCTAGCAGGTCGAAGCCTTGCTCGATCATGTCACCGACGGTCTCGATGCGTTCTTGGCGGTTGGTCAGGGATGTGGTGGCGTCGGTGTATAACTTCTCCCAACCAGCGTACTCCTGATCTGTGAGGTATTTCTCCGCAAACAACAAAGTTCGAAGTCCTTCAGTAGCGAAATCATCAAGATGTCGAAAGCACCGGCTGAAGATTGTGGCTTCATCAACCGATATGTCTTCAATGGCAGGTGAGTCGAGAGAACGAGTGTGCATCATCAGCTCATGGCCGGGCTTAAATACACCCACCGGATCTAACCGTATGTCCAGAGAGCTTCGACCACGGACCGTCAAACTCGGACGAGCGCCGAAACTATTCCTCGGCTCGTGCTGTTTACTTCTTCTGTGGTGCTCCCGCTCGATCTGAATGCTCCGGCGGACTTCGTGCGATTTCCGGGTGGCAACGTCAGCCTGCCGTAACCGCGGTACGATCACACTGTCCGCGCCTTTGCACAGTAACCAGATGCGACCGTCCGGGCAACGGACGATGACAGACATCCGTTTACGCTTGCTGCTGAAGTCGATGACGTTTAAAATTTCGTAAACGCTACGTTTGTCGTCGGACTCCAAAAGGGTGATGGACTGCGCGGACCGTTGGACCAGCAGGATTCCCATCTCGTGAGCCGCTTGCACGAGTGCGATTTCGTCGGGTGATGATGCTTGAAAGCCGATCTGACCATCCGTTTGTGTCTCCGGGAGAGCGGTGTGACACAACGCCAAGGCAAGGATGAAGCGTCGCGCCTTTTGCGCAAGTGCTGACGATGGATGGTCGTGTATGTGCTTCACGAGATCCGTGGACCTCATACCAGGGGCTGCGCTCTCAGGCGATAGGCGCTGAGGTGTGATCGTGCGATTGTGGAAGGTGCTCAAAATCTTTTGCATGTCGTCCTCGTGATGAAAGCTGGATCACTGTCAACAACGCTCGCATTGAGAGATAGTGTCACTCACCCTACGAGAGCAGTCCGGTGTTCATCCTGCCTCAACATTCGGGATTCGCGGATCTGATAAGGAGGAAAGAGTTGTTGTAATTCAGCCTCAGTGATTGTGGGCGGTAGATTCCGCACGGAGAGAGTGTTTTGCTTTCCTTCAGCCGGCCCTACAGTCACAATGCGCACTGATTCTTCCGTTGTCGTACTTGCAAACAACTCACGATTCTCGACGGCGAAGCTGGTCTTGTCTTGCGGCTTGATCTCGCCGTAGACCGCGAAGCGAATCCGTTCAGTCTTCTCTCCGTCCTCTTCATGAGAGAACGCAATCCCTGCGATGCTCATCTTCTGAAACTTCATCACATTTTCCGTCAAAGTCCCAGTCTTGTCGCTCAACACGTAACTGACCTGCCCGAGATTCTCCAAGATGGTATTCGTGTTGCAGGTCATCGGTGTATTCGAATCCTCGTCATACATCCCCACATCGCTGTGAACCATGATCATCTGACCGATCTTGACGATCTCCAGACTGATATACAAAGCGAGTGGGATGACGTTGTTGAACATGATCAAAAAGCCGATAATGATCTGTTTGAAGCTGACGTAGGCGTTGTTGAGGTACCACGCGTTGACTTCGAAATTGCGATGCCAGATCACGTAGCCCATGGACACTCCTACGGAAAGAAGCACCACATAAACGATGAGCGTCAGGACGACCTGGTTGGCGTACCGCTCCAGACGAGGCTTCTTGGCTTTGGGATGATGATTGGCGTTCATCCGGATCTTGCACTCCTCCCCAGTGTTGACCACGATCCCCGTCGCGAAGTCCGTGTTGCGCAGCACACTCCCCCGATAGATGACTTCGTTGAGCGTGAGTGGGATGGTGGCTCCGTCAACAGTCACTCTACCGTTGAAGTCGTAGAGGTCTCGATTTGGATCTTCGAGGACGAAGTCGGCGGGACAGCCTCGGATGCCTCTGATGCTGCGACAATCTTGCAAAGCGCGCAATGACTGTTTACACTTAAGGTTCGTCTCGCCGTCCAACGCCATGGTTTCGATGTATGCAACACCACCCTCGCCGCTGGCACTGAGAAGTATCACGTCGGCCGGCACGGAGTCGTCGCGTTTCAGCCTCACAATATCGCCGACCTTGATGTTCCGCCATTTGATCTTGCTCCATTGGAATTCTTCGTCATCCTCCGTCTCTTCCTCGAAAACCTCACGAAAGCTTGCCTTCCTCCCCCACGAGGGTGAGACCATGGTGTTGCTCAACGTTTGAAAGATCGACTCGGTAACGATTGGACCATGCTCCTCCCGTTCCCGCAATATCGTCGCCAGTCGACTGTTCTCCACATTGTCAAGCCTGTGTCGACGATAATCATCGTACCCTTCCTTCAACACGGTCAAGATGATGAAGAAGAGCAACGGCAAGATGGTCGTGTAACTGCCGGTCGTGCTCAAGCCAGGGATCGTTTGCGGCACACCGATGCAGATGAAGTAGAAATTACTCAAGCGAGTGGCTTGGAACAGAAGCTGCTTCGGTAAGAAGTCCCAAACGGTGTACCTCGCGGATCGGATGGTGTTGCCGATGTATGCGTGATTCCTCCGCTCATCGACGAGTGGTTTGTCGTGGATGGCTCGGAGAGGTACGTGGCGGCCATCTTTCGACGGCGGTAATGGCTTTCTCCGCAGGACGAGTTCGACGAAGTATCTCCGGTACGCCTCTTGTGCTCGCTGCTTCACCTTCCGGTCGAACCAGCCCTCCTGATCATCGTCCAAAACGGGTGCCGGCCGGTCATTTCGGGCTGTCCAGATGTTTGTGCCGCCACCTCTGTCGGCCTTTGGCTCGTGCATCACCAGCGGAGGATGCGCTGTCTACGGCGATGTCGTTGACTGCATTCTCACGGTTCTGTTGCTCCTTGCGCAGGCGTGTCGCCAACGCGTTGCTGGACGACATTGGAGTATGATCGTGCAGACATGACGTTGGGAGCGCCCCGCCAAGTTTGGCAGGTGCCGCGCAATCTGATAATCATTGCACGTGCCGCCACGAGACCCTGCGATCGGACCGCTTTGCCCGCACATCTTTTACCCGCATCACCGAGGTCACTCCAGAACAGTTCAAGATCATCATTTAGCTGTCTGCGTTGTTTAAGCTCTTCGCTTTTCATGGCAGTAACGCAAATGTAAGAAGTGCCTAGAGCATTCACTACTGTTCAGAAGCTTGGTAGCGCTTCAGATCAGATTAATGCGTTCGCAAGATTGAAGCAGCAGACACCGACACACTTCAGTCCTTTGCGACGACATGGCTCCATCTACGTACAACGCCCCGGTTCCCGATCTCCCATTTTTCACGCCGCGACATGTCGACTCGCCGGGTACACCACTCAACTCAAACGCAAAGGTGCCGACGCTCTTCACGCCTTTAACAATCCGTGGCAAGAAACTCCGTAACCGCATCATCGTCGCGCCGATGTGTCAGTACAGTAGTGCAGAAAGCGGAGATCAGATCGGTTGCCTGACTCCATATCACATCGCCACCTTAGGTCACTACGCTCTGAAAGGCGCAGGTTTGGTCTTCATCGAGGCGACAGGCGTTCAACCCAACGGCCGAATCACCCCCAATTGTCCTGGACTTTGGAGTGATGCGCAGATCCTAGGCGTCAAGGCTGTGGTGGACATGTGTCACAGTCAAGGGGCGCTGTGCGGGATTCAGCTGGCTCACGCCGGACGGAAGAGTAGTACCGTGCCGCCATTCGTCGCGGCGAGGCACAAACGTCCCAGCGTCAAGGCCGGTGCCGATATCGGTGGTTGGCCGGATGATGTGACAGGACCGAGTGGAGGGCAGGAATTTGCTTGGGATGGAAAGGCAACTGACGATGAGACGGGAGGGTTTTATCCCCCACGAGAGCTCAGACTGCGAGAGATCGAGGAGATGGTGGAGGAGTGGAAGAAATCTGCGGCGAGGGCGGTGGCGGCGGGTGTCGATGTGATTGAGATTCATGGAGGTGAGTGAAATTTGATGCAGAACGGCCACAGACCGCTAACGTCGACCAGCCCACGGGTACTTGATTCATCAATTTCTGAGCCCAATCACCAACAGACGTAACGACGCTTACGGTGGGTCATTCGAGAACCGAAGCAGACTGGTAATCGACATCATCAACGCCGTCCGATCGGTCATCCCCGCTTCGATGCCGCTCTTCCTGCGGCTCAGTTCGACTGAATGGATGGAAGAGACCGACATCGGTAAGCAGTATGGCAGCTGGAACGTCGAAAGCACCATCAGACTCGCCAAGATCGTCTCTGATCTCGGCGTTGACCTGCTCGACGTCTCCAGCGGCGGCAACCACCCGCAACAACGAATCAACATGTTCGACTCCAAAGACTACCAAACCCGGATCGCAGCCCAGATCCGCACCGAGCTGAAAGTGGCGAACCATGCCATGCTGATAGGCGCGGTAGGCCTCATCACAGAGGCAGAGCAAGCGAGGGACATCGTCGAAGGCTTGGATCGGAGCATAGGCGAGGAAGCCAAGGCGGCGGTCCAGATGACGGAGGCGAGCGAGAGTCAAGAGCCCATGGCGGATGCCATCCTGGTGGCTCGACAGTTCATGCGGGAGCCGGAGTGGGTGTTGAAAGTCGCATGGAAATTGGGGGTCGACATTGCCTGGCCGATGCAGTTCAATCGGGTTCGGTTTCCGAAGCTTTGATCTGTTGAGGTCAGGGTTTGGTTAACCGGACACAATCTATAGGGTAGTCAAGATGATCGGATACGACGTAGTAGACCTACGATGTACCTGCTCAAACCGAATGAAAGACTCAGGGCTCGCTGTTGCAGGCATGACACCTTTACTCGGCGCAATTTTCTGATGAGTGAGCTTCCACGGGCGTTTCCTCGACCGCGAGAACAGAGATGTCGAACCGTACGCAAGACACCGTCCTCCCTGTTCGAATGGTTCGTTCCTTTTCAGACGCTTCAACCTCATGTTGTCCAATACCCTGTCGAAACGATGTGTGGAGGCCAGAGTAGAGGGTACTTCTCGATCATACTTTGCGATTGCCTGACACTGCTTCCTAAACGCGATGCTGCACATTTATCTAAGCGTAATGACAAGAGGTGGAATTTGAGGTGTGGCGTAGAACGAAGCGCACATGCAGATCTGGGGGTGGCGCAGCGACACGCGTGCGGGGGGGAAAGCTTCAAGTGCGTGACGTATCGGTGGCGCAGGCAGGGAACCAACACTGCACTGAAGAGTCCTGTCCACGCGAGTGAGACAAACCTGCAGATGGTGTTGATGCCAAGACATATCACTTCTTCCACGCCTGCCTCGGTACATCACATGCTCTCGGTCATCGAACTTGAACTTCCCGGTTACATCACTCCCCCCCCCCCCCCC
>Ga0058704_10000297_pt1 | contig 26938 bp, 25 predicted proteins | sample AgamicMgSfe_FD_71363 | JGI IMG/M metagenome (GOLD analysis project Ga0058704, IMG submission 71363) | Agave microbial communities from Guanajuato, Mexico - Mg.Sf.e | ecosystem: Host-associated > Plants > Phyllosphere > Phylloplane/Leaf | place: Guanajuato, Mexico | collected 2012-05-30
CCCTAACCCTAACCCTAACCCTAACCCTAACCCTAACCCTAACCCTAACCCTAACCCTTTCCGTAGAGGGTTCCTATACTTTTGGTCTCTTCTACCACATGGTTTAGTCTACCTTCTTTTAACAGATCTATGCGTTTTGACCTCTAATTTCAGCCCATTTAGCCTAGTTTGTATATAAGTTAATATTAATTACGTAATAGGGTTTTGCTATTATTTTGCTAACTAAGCGTTTCTATACAAACTAGGCTATATAGGCCTAGCCTAGAGGTCAAGACGCATCTGTCTATCTCATTTTTTTAATTTTTACCTTACTAGTTATAGAGATATAAAAGGTGCGTAATTGTAGAAAATTCACAAAATACTAAGTTAGTCAACTCTGACTTTTTTAAACTTTTTCTTCGATAGATCTGTGCGTTTTGACCTCTGATTTCAGCCTATATAGCCTAGTTTATGTATAAGTCAATATTAAGCGCATGACAGGGTTTTGCTGTTGTCTTGCTAACTAGGCATTTCTATACAAATTAGGCTATATAGTCTAAAACTAGAGGTTAAGACGCATCCTTCTATCTTATTCTTTTCATTTTTGTCTTACTAGTTACTAAGATATCAATTATGTATAATTACTAAATATTAAGAAAAACTAAGTTAGTTGATTTCGACATTTTTTAACTTTCTCTTTAATAGATATATGTGTCTTAACCTCTAGGCTAGGCTTATATAGCCTAGTTTGTATAGAAGTTAATAGCTATTACGGGACAGTGTTTTACGGTTATTTTGCTTACTAAGCGTAACTATATAACCTTAGCTATAGAGCCTTAGCCTAGAGGTTAAACGCATCTTTCTATCTTAAATTTATTATTTCACCCTACTATCTGTAGAGATATTTGATATAATATTTACTAAGAAGAAAATATTAACTTAGTTAAATTTGGTTTTTCTTAACTTTAGTTTTGATAACATTTAGTTTGACCTCTAGTTTCTAGCTATATAACCTAGGTCATATTGAACTACTTAGTAAGCAAGATAATCGAAAGATTTTATAGCGTGCTTACTATTAACTTCTATATACACTAGTAACGCACATTTTAGCCCTACGTTTTACTTACTTAAATCTCCTCGACTATAGACATTTAAGGATACAAAACATAAAGTTATATTGCCTCGGCAGCTAGCGACAGGCGTACCGCCGCGGTGTACGTCGATAAAAGATGATGTGCACATGTGAGATCATCCACGACATCCATACATCCGTGCGTTGTGCTCGAGAGGAGTCTCGTGTAGTCGTCTGTCGTCGTCTGCCCACCGTCAACTCTATCGTTGTACAAAGTTCTTTGTTGACGCCTGCCCGCGATCCCCCGCGCTATTTTCAGCCTCGCGGCCTTCCCCAGCTTTCGTGCTGAGGCTGTAAAAAGGATGCCATCACCTTCACCCATCCCCAACAATCGCCTAAATCAGGTCAACGCACACATGGGCAGCAAGATGGACAGCGGCAGGCCTTCAGCGTTCGCAGCGGACGTGGTGCCGCAGGCGCCTGAGGACCCATTATTCGGCTTGATGGCGGCGTACCGAAAGGACACGGACAAGAACAAGGTCGACCTGGGCATCGGTGCGTATCGCGACGACAACGCGAAGCCGTGGGTGCTGCCGGTGGTCAAGCAGGTAGGGGTGCTGTCGACAGCACGCGACCGGAATGCTGATCGATCATCTCCAGGCAGACGACATCCTCCGCAAAGACCCCGACCTCAACCACGAATACCTCCCCATCGCCGGGCTCGCCGAATTCACCTCCGCATCACAAAAGCTCGTCCTCGGCGCGTCGTCGCCCGCCGTCGCCGACAAACGTGTCGTGTCGTTGCAGACCGTCTCCGGCACCGGCGCCGTCCACCTCGGCGCTCTCTTCCTCGCCCGTTTCTACAATCCCTCCAACCCCGACGCCAAAACCATCTACGTCAGCACGCCGACATGGGCAAACCACAACCAGATCTTCAGCAATGTCAAGCTGCCCATCAAGGGTTACCCGTACTTCTCCAAACAGACCAAGGGCCTCGACTTTGACGGGATGCTCGACACCATTCAATCCGCACCTCAGGGCAGCATCATCCTCCTCCACGCCTGCGCACATAACCCCACGGGCGTCGATCCCATCCAAGACCAGTGGAAGAAGATCGCATCCGTCATGAAGCAGCGGAACCACTTCCCCTTCTTCGACTGCGCATATCAGGGTTTCGCCTCTGGGTCGTTGGCGCAGGACGGCTGGGCCGTCAATCATTTCGTCGAGCAAGGCTTTGAGCTGATGATCTCGCAATCTTACGCCAAGAACTTTGGTCTGTACGGCGAGCGCGCCGGCTGCTTCCACTTTGTCGCCGCACCCTCTCCCAACGCCGTCGACGAGGTGAGCCGCGTCGGCAGCCAGCTCGCCATCCTGCAGCGCTCCGAAATCTCCAACCCTCCCGCCTACGGAGCACGCATCGCCTCACTCATCCTCAATGACGACAAGCTCTTTTCGCGGTGGGAAGAGGACTTGCGCACAATGAGTGGACGGATCCAAGATATGCGGAAAGCGCTACGAGCTCAGCTGGAAGAGAAGGGTACGCCGGGGACGTGGAATCACATTACGGATCAGATCGGCATGTTCTCGTTTACCGGCTTAAACGAGCAGCAAGTGCAGAAGATGCGCGAGCAGTTTCATGTGTATATGACGAAGAACGGTCGGATTTCGATGGCGGGACTGAACACCAAGAATGTCGACTATTTCGCCAAGGCAGTCGACAGTGTGGTAAGGGAGACCTCGTAGGGTGGGTTCGCGGAGTCGAGGGGGACGGGTGGGTGAGCTGAGGACAATCCGGTGTACCGCGCTGAGCCTGTGCACTGTAGGAGCATTTTACGGCGTTGCAACAGAGTTTACACGGCATTCGCATAATCCCGTCTTTCAGGGTTGGGTGCATTGTGCGGAAAGATGCAAAATACATTCCAACCGTAGGCGATGCGGCCGTAGCACAGCGTGAGAAGAATCCAACACGATCGCAGCTGCTCAGCCTTCGGCGATCAGGACTCGATTCGATGACCATGATCAGGTACGGTCACTTTCAGTCTTCCTCTTGATTCTCAACCGATAGACACGCGAGCCTCCCATGCGCTCACTGTGCAGTCTTAGACCAACCCCATACCCTATTGCATTCCCCAGAATTTCCTCCAATCGGATGGTAAAATGCGATCTTCTTTCTCCGGCGAACAGATTCTCCGGCGATACTTTCAAATCCCAAATCGAAGTGTAGAGGTCGAGGATCTACTAAAGACACTGCACGGTTCCCTCGTTCACCCTCTTCCAATCAACCCACCCCCATCATGCTACGACACATTCTAATAGCCAGCTTTGCCGCCCTCTCAGCCGCTGCTACATTACCATACGAATATGGCAGCCGGCTTCGTACCCAGCCGCCCTTCGGTTCCCTGATCGTGGACCGGTCGGGTAGGCACAGCAATCACACGACCGTACAGTCCGGGATTGACGCCCTCTCGATCACCGACCCCAAGACGCAGTCTTTGTTCATCTACCCCGGCACCTACGTGGAGCAGGTGTACATTCCACCTCGGGCCGCCAACCTCACCATATACGGCTGGACGCTGGATACTTCGTCGTATCATGGCAATGAAGTGAACATCACCTACAACCTCGCCCTTATCAACACGACCAATGATGACCTCACGGCCACTGTTCGAGCCTGGACGAAGAACTTCAAGATGTACAATATCAACATTTTCAACACCTTTGGTCATATCAACTCCAACGGCCAGAACCTGGCGCTGTCTGCCCACACGACCAATCAGGGCTATTACGGCGTGGGATTGTTTGGGTACCAAGACACGCTACTGGCCAATACCGGCACTCAACTGTACGCCAAAAGCACCATCGTGGGCGCCATCGACTTCATCTTCGGTCAGACGGCATTGGCCTGGCTGGAGCACATTGACATCAAGACCATCGCAGCCGGGAGCATCACCGCCTCTGGTCGGAACTCCTCCACCAATCCCAGCTGGTACGTGATAACGCGCAGTACCGTCAACGGCGTGAATTCGACCGTGCAAGCCGAGGCCGGGCTCAACTATCTCGGCCGGCCGTGGGGTGAGTTTGCGCGTGTGGTGTTCCAATACAGCTACCTGGGCGAGATCATCAACCCGGCGGGTTGGAGCATCTGGAATACGGGCGCACCACGGACGGACAACGTCACCTTTGCCGAGTTTGCGAATTACGGGCCTGGAAGTTTCCCAACCGAAGGTCCACGGGCGAACTTCTCGGAGCAATTGGCCGATGCGGTGACGAGGGGGACGGTGTTGGGGCCTGAGTACGAGTCTGAATGGTGGGTTGACATGCGTTATTTGAGCTGAGCAAAGAGTATGCTCTCATTCATCTCATATGCTTGGATACAGCCCAGACATTGAAGGAGCCATTTGCGTTACCGCCATAAGAGTACCCTGTGCCGAACATGATGAACTCACCCTGGACAGCCACTCCGCCCCAAATGATGTTGTCTGCAGCGATTTCGTCAACCACAGCGCCACTGGCTTTGTCGAGTAACATCACACTACCCCTTGTACCGTTCGGCGCTAGACTCGTAACAAAACGACCCGATCGCCCGACGATTACGAGATCGTTCGCTACGCTCGGAGGTGCAAAGGAGGATGAATTGTGCGGAACGGGCACCTCCCAGACGATGGCGCCGTCACAGAGCCGAACGGCGCCATATCCCGCATTCGATATATTGTGGCCAGAGGGCTGCAGCGTCCAAGGGTCGTAAAGAGGGTCAAGGACGGTAAAGTAGGCACGAGCCTCGTCGACAGCAATTCCCCACAGCAAAGTACCAGTAGCTTGCACGTCTGGGCCGACGACGGCAACCCAGTAGATGGTGCCGTTGGCAGCATCTATAGCGTATACGTTCCCATTCTTCTGTCCGATCACCACTACATCCCGAGCGTGCGGCGTGTCGGCGACGTGGCTGGAGACGAAGCTTGGTGCCATTGCAAAGTCCGCATCTGGTCCGGGGTTTGGTGGACAGGTCGGTTGTGTCGGGAGGATACCCGGAACGCCACAAGCAGCAATCCAGGCTTCGAGAGGCGACAGGTGTTGTATCCAGTTGACATGGCCGCTGGCAATGTCGAATGCGATGACGGACTCCTGCCATACGGACGACGGGTAACAAGCGGTTTCGTTGCTGCTGTCGGATGTGTTGACACATGCCTGGACGGACGAGGGGATTTCATAAGTATTCCCGGTACCTGCAAGAATAAGCGGTGCGTTCTCAACTCGAGACTATCCCACTCACCAATGAAGACTTGGTGACGGACGACATCGATTGATGGTTGACTGCCCCATATCGCTGCGCCTGACCATCCACCTGGTCCGATGGGCTCGGGAAGCGTTGACTGGTTCCACCAAGTACGAAAAGATTTCGAATCGCGGTCGAAGGTTATGGCCGCAAAGTTACCTACAAAATTGCAACAAGGATAGGTCTAAACGCCCGTCAGCAACGCTCGGCGCCGGATTTGATCAAACTCACAGGATCAACCGTTGCCTGCTCCTCCCCGCTGGCAGCTCCAACAAACACTATTCCTCTGTAGAAGGTCGGACTCATTGTGACGATGGCAAGTGGGTGCGTGTTTACTACCGTATGAGCGAGCACGGAGCCTGTGTTGATATCCAAGGCCAGGAGAAGCGCATAACGTAACGTACCGATGTAAAGAACATCGCCGTCGATCTGTGGGCTTGTGCGTGATACGGGTGAAGTAAACGCAGCCTGGTATGCGCTGGGTGCACTGTACTGTTCCAGGTATGCACTGATGTTTGTCTGCCATTTCACCTCGCAGTCCTCGTAATCGTACGCGGTCATCAGCCCATTCCACGACGGAAAATAGACGACGTGATTGTGAAGGGCAGGCGCAGCGCTGATGCCGTGAGCGAACCCGCCAAGCTGGCAGTGCTGCTTGAGGGTATGTACGGACTCGGAACTGACTGACGTCTCTCGGGCCCATCGGTTGTTGAAAATGTTGCCACCCCATCCCGTCCACCCGGTCTGAGCGAATGCGAGGGGTATGAGGAGCGCCGTCATGGTAACGGCAGTTCTCGCCATTGAGGTAGTAATTCGACTTGCAGCGGTCCTAGTAATTTGCCTCGAGGAAACTTGCGGGAGGACTTTCCATTTATTTTCAATAAGACAGCTGAACTTTTGTACTCGGGCAGAGAAACACAGGTACACCCATGGCTTGTATGTGCCACCCAATGAGACGTGGCTAGCTGCAAGCCACTCTGTGATTCAGATATTAGTATAGCTGACATGGTCAGCGTGGAAGGGATCGATTCGGCTGACTGGCTGTTGCACCAGGCCTCTGCTCTTGGCGATATCTTACATGCATAATTGCTGTAAGCGTTGATGCGTGCTTGCTGACATGCACTCGCGAGCTGAAGAGAACGGCTTGGCGTGTGGATGCAACCGCTCGAGCCGATGCGCGTAGTACTTTATACCTAAATCTTAACGAGTTTCGGCTCGCACAGCAGCCTTCTTTTGCCAGCGACATCCATGTCAAACCCCTCCGGTCCGAAACAGCCTATCCCTTCCATCACGCGCTGCCCCAGGCTCCGATGAGTACTGGCTTACGCATGCACGGAGGATAACCTCGGCGGAGCACGAACTTCTCCCATACGTAAATGTGTAGAGTCGTTACCCATTCTTCCAAAGCAACCCAAAATCAAACCAGGAGACCGATGACACCACCGAGCAGCACGACCATGCTTCCGGCAGCACCTGCAACGGACACGGCCGCACCGGTGTATGGCTCCGGAGCAGTGGATGTTGAGCCGGCAACAGAACCCGAGACGGTTCCAGTCGGCGCGGGCTGGCTGTAGGCTAACGTTGTCCCATTCCCGTACGGTACCGACACACTGCTTCCCGCTGGCGCAACATTTGGCACGGCGGAGGTGCTGCTCTTCGGGGTAGACGTGGTGATGCTGACAGTGATGGCGGTAGAGCAGGTCCCGGTCGGAGCAGAGATCGCATTTGATGTGTCGGTGCTGCTGCCGGATGCGTCATGGCAGTAGTTGCTCAGCCAGAAGCTGTAGGCTACCTCGGGGTTCAGCGGCGCTTGCTGACGTGAATCGGTACCAGATTACTCACCCGAGGCCGTGCCAGCGCTGCTCGCATCCGCGCAGCTAGAGTTGATACACGCACTGACCGCCGAGCCGATCGGGTCAGTGCAGAGGCTGGCCTCAGAGGTCACGTTGGAGTTTTCAAAGCAGCTCGACTGTCGGAAGTTTCAGTACTGCAAGTTGCACGGCCTGTCATACGCGGAGGCTTACCCAGCAATGCGGCATGTGGAAAGCAGTAGTCTGACCTGACAGGGCGACCGCCGCGACAATCGTAGCGAGCTTGTTGGTTGACCACATCTTGGGGGATGAAGTGCTCTTTGTAAACGTCAAAAACTCTTGTGGCCGCTGAACGACGTGCGTCAATGGACTGACGGAATGATTGTCGGAAGAGGAGAGAAAAGAAAGTCGAACAAAAGGACGGGAAGCGACTTGGTCGGCCGAGCAGAAGACAAAATACTTATATTATCGACCTCTCGAGGCTCTTTGCTAACCTTGATACGAGCCATGTGTCGCGGGAAGACAAGTTTGAAGTTACGTGAGGTTTAAGGGGCCCATCCACATGTAGCGTACCGTTTACGGACTGGGCCGAACGGGCGCCGTCGATTGTAGCATCGCGTCTCCGGTAGCCTTTCTGCATAATCACACAGTACACTTTCTTTCGTTGGTCGTCTCGGTGTTGATGACACCAGCGTTGGTTCAGCCTCATGTTTTGCCTGGTAACGGGTTGCCGCTAAAGGCGCGAAACCGCCTTGACTTGACTCGCTTGGAAGCGTCTCGTCTCATCAGCAACAGAAGCAGACGATGTCCCGGTCTCGAGTGCTGCCCCTCATGCAAGCGGTAGTCGGTTGAAAAAGGTGTCCCGACAATGAGGCGTCCAGAATAGCACTGGCCGAGAGCACGAGGGGACATCGCACGGCGGCGTAAACACGGTGGCGTGCGCAACTGGCACGGCGCGACGTGTGGAAAGCGAGCCGATGGCGGGAAAGAGTATCGACGTCCACTTCATTAATCAGACGAAGTAAACAAAGCCTCAGCAGTCGGTCATCCCAAGATTGTCGAGTGTTTGACTTTGTGTGGTGAGTTTTCTCGGCGGGTTGTGGCGTTCCTCGGCAGTGGTGTCCTTGGCGCGGCCCTCACGTCTTCCTTCAACCGAAATACACACATGTCTACTTCTTTTATAGTCGATTCTTTGGGAAGTGTCCCTTTACTATGAGCGAGCAAGGGTTCCATACCACAGCCGCGCCCTGATAAAGGGCAGCCTGCAAATACATCATGATGGCAAACCGAGACTCTCGTTGTTCTTATTGCACACAGAAATCACGACTGACTTTGAGAATGGGCCACGCAGCTCCCTAGGACGATCTTACGTTCTGACATTGCTCTCACTGCGTTGGCCCCTTTCGATGAACACGCCCATGGTCACTTCCAATCATTGCGAAGCTCGGTTTGGCGACCGATCAAATGGGAAGCGCGTCGGCATGTGTCTACCATGTCTTTTCAAGCCGTCGTCATGATGTGCCTCGAATGTGCAGCGGACCCTCAGCATCGAGAACGATGCTACGACAATTTGTCGTGAACCACGAGCGTCTTCGCAAGGACTGACCCGACCTCTCATGAATCCACGCCCATCTTATGGCGGAAGAGCTTGCGAAGCTGCCGATGCCGACATTGCCACCTTCGGGGCGCCAGTGATCTCGACACTGGCAGCAACACTCGCCTCGGTACGGAACTGGGTCTATACCTCGCAGCACTCATACCCGTCGCAGAGGCCTCGCGTCAACGCCACAACGTAGCGGATGAGGACTTGCGTGTTGATGTCCGAGATATGATGGTGACCGGGGTGCTTCTCAAGTGACATCTAGCGCTCGCAATTGCTAGGAACGCTAGTGTCCTCACAGCTCCGCCCGCGATCTCTGTTGATGAGACGGAGGCAAACTCGGTAGCATTCGCTGAGCCAGACGTCAGTTGCGCAGACTTCCTCCAGTCGGAAGGTCCGACCTTGTTCGTCAATAAGGAGTGAGTCGCGACCCATCACAGAAGGACTACTACATAATCTAGTTCTTTTTGGTCTTGACCGATACCTTCACGCTACCGATTCGATGTTGTCGAATTGGTCGTCGCAAGGTAGCGGACTCGGGAAATCTCCCTATCAACAGATTGACCAGCTCTGACCTCCAGTGGTCTCTTGTTATAAACGATAGCCATCCTAGATGATATATATGAAAGAAGCACGCTGGTGAAGACGACGGCATCGACACCTGCGCTTGCTTTTCATAGCTGATACCCTGGCTTTTGCAACGTTCTTCACTAGGCATTTCAGGTTCGTGGAGACAAAGCCGTACTGAACGTGCGTGTATATACCAAGTCGGAGCCGTTTGTATGTGACTGATCGCAAAGCTCGTTGCCTGATGAATGTCATCGGTGAGACAGGGTGGATTTCACCCACATCGGCTAGCCGCGTTTGTTCGTGCGGAGAAATCTGGAGCCGCGGGAGAAATCCAACTTCCTCCGCATATACCACCGACACCCTTCCCTTTTCCTTGATTATTGCTGTGGACACTGCGAATACCCGGCCAAACCCTTCGGCAGAATACCCTCTGTCGATGAGCGTTTTGCCAAGTAGAAACATTGAGGGCAGTTATATCCTCGCTATCAACACATCTTCGGTGAGGATTCTCATCCGTTTCTTCCCATCACCGCACCATCACCATGAAGTCCCCAACCCGCCTCTCCATCATCGCATGCCTGGCCAACCTCTCCCTCGCTCGTCACATTCCAGCTTCTCCCCGTCCTTGCAATGACTCCGTCGCGCTGCATCTCCCACCCAACGCTGTTGGCGCTTCCATCCCCCACTCCAACTCTTATTCCTCCTTCTCGATCGAGCCGGCCTTCTGGGTTGAGTTCTTCGGCAACCTCTCCTCTCCAAACACCCTGACCTTCGACCTCTTGGCCCGCATTGTCGAGCATGGTGGTAATCCGATCATCCGGCCTGGCGGAATCACCATGGACAGCATGATCTTCGACGCTTCCGCCCAGGGTGTAGTCCGCAGCCTGAGTCCCACTGGTGGGGTCTACCGGACGACCGTCGGACCGGAATATTACCAGAGCTGGGACCTCTTCCCGGCAAGCACAAAGTTCGTATCCACGTTGAACTTTGGCAACAACAGCCTGGAGATCGCCGAAGGGTTGGCCGTGGCGTCGGTGGAGTATCAAAGCAAGCGGGTTCTCTATTTCGAGCTTGGCAATGAGCCGACGAACTACCCGGCGGCGAGATGGAACGACAGCACCGCGGCTTATGTTCAGCAATGGAAGAATTGGACCCATCAGATTGACCTGGTTGTCAACCAAACCTCCAACGGCACCGCCGCATTCCCGAGCCGAAGGTGGTTCGCATCCTCCGCTACCACGGACGAATCCGGATTGAACGTCAGGCCAGCAGACCTGATACCGGCCGGCATAGACTCGGCCGGTCAAGTGGCAGAGTACAGCATCCACTCCTATCAATTCGCCACGTGTGACCCTGCGCGTGCGGCCTTGGCCACTATCCCAAACATCCTCAACCATACTCTCTTGACATCCTACGCCGACACCGAGATCATGCCCTCGGCCAATGCCGCACTCGCCTCCGGAGTGCCCTGGGTCATTGGCGAATTTAACTCGATCGCGTGCTCCGGCAATCCCAACGTCTCCGACACCTTTGCGCAAGCACTCTGGACGCTCGACATGCAGCTCATCTATGCCGTCCGCAACGCCTCTGCAGTCCATCTGCACCAAGGCGCTACGCTGGTCTTCCAGAGCAGTAATCAGGTCAATACGGCTGGCAACAACGGGGAGCCGGGTTTCAGTACGTATGACTTTGCATACCCCGAGACGACATCCAAGCGAGGAGAGAAGAGATCATTGCCAGGCTACCTGGCACTACTCTTCATGGCCGAAGCCTTGGCTGTGAATGGGACGAGGGTCCAAGAGGTTGCTCTACCGAATGAGGTGGATGCGGAAAGCTTTGTGGCGTACGCTTTCTACGTTGGCGACCGCCTCAGCAAATTAGCTCTGGTGAACCTGGCACCCTACTACGCCAACTCGACGTCTGACTCGACGGTCAGTCTGGACATCTCCCACCACTCACACGCACACCGAGGGTGGGCGAAGCGCATGACGTCACCGTTTGTTGATGAGAAGGATTCGGCCAAGGCCACGTGGGCAGGTCAATCGTTCGAGAATGGCACCGCGAGTGGAGGGCTGAACATTGAAGAGGTGGGGCAAGGTAGTGTTGTGAGGGTGAGAGGAAGCGAGGCGCTTTTGGTGTTCTTCGACCAAGACGAGGTGTATGGGCTGTAGATGTACAGATAACGAATCATCTATCGTCAAATAGGCTGTAGGCTATCAAGCGACCATTATCTCAACGTGGGCTGACGACATCACCTGAAGAAGGTCTAGCACCATACAACGACGATCAGTCACCAGCCTGCAATGAAGTGTGGAAGCGAACGTGTTTGTGCTTGAATGTCTTTGAGCCAAGATACGTGCAAATCGAGTGCCTGCTTTGCGAACCATAAGCCTCCCTCAAGGCGCCTTCGACTGTGAGCTGCATATGCTCAGTAATCTCAGCATACTGGCGTACGCCTATCCACCGTTCAAAACATTTGGAGAGTCAGATTAAAACGTGTCGAGGCCCCGAGCCGACCCAAAGCGTGTCAGCCAGTCAAAGACTTCGATAGCGAACCTTGCTGGCTGATCCAGCATGACCAGGTGACCGGCTTCTGGAATAAAGGCACGTTCCTTCACCTTACCGTTCAGCCTCATGATCAGCTCTTCTACCTTCTCTCGTGGGATCCACTGGTCTTGCTCTCCCCATACGATCTTGACATCGCATCGTGCGCCTGCGTACATATTTCCTTCCAGCATTTCCGCCACGTCAGCATCGTTCGCCTGCGCGATCTGACGGATGAAATTCCGTTGTCCGTCCGCTGGTTCGGCAGCATCTGACGGACTTTCAGTCCAGTATCGAGCGAGTCGATCTTCCCAGCCAGCTTGTAGGATCTTGGGGTTGTGACAAGCGCTCCTGATCACCGCCCGGACCATCGCCTCGAAGATCTTTGGCGGCAGTCTCAAGAACGGCTGTGGTTCGGACCGTACGAGCTTGAAGAATCCGTCTCCCCAGGGGAGAACGGCGTTTGTATCGACGAGCATCATACTGTCGAACTCACAACCTTCCAAGAGGTGAGCTCGCAAGACGATCGCTCCCGCTATGTCGTGGGCGATCACCGCCGGCACGGGTTGGCCTTCGTTCCCGTCCAATCGTGCATGTTTCAGCAGTGCCGACAAAGCATACGCTTGAAACTTGACAGATGTGTCGCCTGAGAAGCCATTCCGAGAGGCTGCGCCGGGCATGGGCTCATAACCCTGCGATTCGCCGTAGCCTGGCAAGTCGTATACGAGGATTCGATATGAACCCTTCGCTAGTAAGGCCTCCACGACCGGTTGGAAGACAGCTGACGACCAAGGGGTTCCGTGTACGAAGACGACGTTCTTCACCGATGATGGACCCGTCGTCGGGGCACTGGTGGGACTTGCAAGGCGATAGCGGATGTGCCAGCCTTGGAAGCGGTACGATTCATTGAGGTCCATCGTTCGCAAGTCAGTAATCAATCGAGCAGTCGTGTTCTGGTACAAAGAGGTGCAGGCAACTTCAGATTGCAATCACCTGGGCAGCTTCACGCGCGTGTTCTTCGGACTAGCGAGTCGCGGTACATGCAGTCAGCCCCAACGCTTTTACATCCATGGATTGGCTGAATATATAATGTACGAGCACATTCCCCCTGCCAGTGCCTGTACAGCAGTATCTTCAGTCTTGACAAGGCTGAACAGAGATGTGTACTGTAGTGTTTAAGTGGTGGTTCACTCTTCATCCCGCGGCGACGTGCTGACCAAATGCCGAGTGGAAGACGTTTGATCGGCTCCCCTTTCGTAGTCCGCACGCCTATCCCATCACAAAATCGTCACACAGTCACTTTCATACATGTGCCCAGTATACCGATAGGTGCATAGTAGCAATCACAAGAGACAACCGCAATCATGGCCCCAGCAAACCCCATGGACTACTTCGCTATCCAAAACACCATTTCACGATACTGCATCGCCCTGGACACCAAAGATTTCGACCTGCTGCGGCACGTCTTCACCAGTGATGTCGACACCATCTACCCATTCGGAGGACATAGGAAAGGCTTGCAGCCGGTTGCCGACGCGATCAAAAAACGGTACTGTCTCGTCCGACAACAATCAATCTCATCAGTATCAGAACTCGACTGACCGGTCTTCAGCTTGACCCCGATTACATCGCAGCACGCTTTGACGACGCAACAAGTCGAGATCGCCGAAGATGGCAAGTCCGCGCACGCGACAACGTACTTCACTGGCATCCATTTCGGGAAGGGAAAGTGGGAGGGCAAGGAGGTGACTGCGTGGGGCAAGTATGTCGACACGTTGACGCTGATTGAGGGTGAAGGCGAAGGCAAAGCGTCCTTACCGGGCGCGAGCGGACAGTGGCTGATTTCGAGGCGGGAGGTGTCGTTCATGGGTCGATTGGGGGAGGAGGGGGTCATGGATGGCGAGTGACGGATGAGCCTGTTGTTTGGACGTGTGGGAATTCTATACTGCGTCTGAATCACGGCGTTGTAGTCGTCCCGGCGCGAGAAGCTTGAGCGGTTCGTGGTCAGTCTGCCCTCTCTACGTAGCGCTGTCTACCTCTCCATTCCCTCCAAGCTGTACGTCGGCATCTGTCTTCGACACCGATTGCATTTGTCTTATCTCTCCGATTTGACATCCTCCTTCAGGCGTCAGCGTCGGGCTGTCGGATGTCCATACAAATCAAGCATTATCTGTATCATGTCTTGCTTGCAGACTCATGAGCCCGAGCGATGAGATGTCCTCGGCCAGCTGCTCTGTATCTAAAGGCAGTCAAGTGTGTGAGGCTGTTTTTATACTGATGAGGTGGAGAGACTCGACAAGCGCGGGGAAGCGGAGTGATGGTTGCCGTGCCAGCGACAGCCATGTTGACGCGCCACCTCCACCCCGAGCTCCGTCTGCACCACTTATGACATGCGCATCTTCCGTAAAGTCTGCCGACCTCCTCATCGTCGAATCCCGCTGCAGACGGCATAAACGCAACCACATTCATTGATGAGCATACGTCCAGCACGAAACACTGACTTGACAACATGACGGACATTCAAACTCTGGAGCAGCGCTTCGAGGGCGTTTCGGTGCAGGACGAGAATTGGGATGTTGCGCCGCACCAGCAACACAAGGCCAAGGTGTGTCCTCACCACCAGCGTAGTGCACACAAAGGCCTTTGCAAACTGACACATCCATCACAGGGCTCCCTGAGTCACGCGATATCGCTCACCAGCCTGAGCGGCGCTGGCCCGCAACAGCACAACCGCATCAAACTCCCACTGCAGAAACTTCCGGCCAATGCCACGGGCAAACCCACCACCAAGATCACCCTTCCCTCCCAAGCCGCGCAACAGCAGCGCACCTCTGCCAGCGACTCCCGCCCATCCGACCTCTCATCCGACCCTTTCACATCGACCACTCCCTCCTCCCCCCGACTTCCGCCCAAACCCAAACAATTCCACCTTGGCATGTTTGAGATCGGCAAACCTCTCGGGAAGGGCAAGTTCGGACGGGTCTATCTCGCGCGCGAGCGCAGCACCGACTTCATCTGCGCCCTGAAAGTCTTGCACAAATCCGAGCTCACCCAAGGCAAGGTGGAGAAGCAAGTGCGGCGGGAAATCGAGATCCAATCCAACCTCGCGCACCCCAACATCCTACGCCTGTATGGTCACTTCCACGACACGAAGCGCATCTTCTTGATCCTCGAGTACGCGAGCAAAGGGGAACTGTATAAACACCTTCGCAAGGCGCAACGTTTCCCTGAATGGCAAGCCGCGCAGTACATTGCACAGATGGCGTCGGCGCTAAAGTACCTGCACAAGAAGCACGTCATGCACCGCGACATCAAGCCCGAAAACATCCTCGTGGGCCTGCATGGCGAGATTAAGATCTCCGACTTCGGCTGGAGCGTGCATGCGCCCAACAACCGCCGCAACACCATGTGCGGCACGCTCGACTACCTTCCGCCGGAGATGATCAAGCCCGGCTCCCACGCATCGGAGAACTGGTACAGCGAAAAGGTCGACTTGTGGTCGCTAGGCGTGCTGACGTACGAGTTCCTGGTCGGAGAGGCGCCCTTTGAGGATACGCCGGTCATGACCCAAAGGCGGATAGCGAGGGGAGAGATGACCATCCCAGGCTTCGTGTCGGCCGAGGCGAGGGATTTGATCAAGAGGTTGTTGGTGCTCGACCCGGAGAAGAGGATCCCGTTGGTGGAGGTCGAGAAGCATGCGTGGATTGTGAAGCATTGTGTCAAAGGGGAGAGGGCGTATGCGAGGAGTAGTGGGAGCGACGAGAAAGGGAAGGGTGGTATCTGAACGCCGGTACGGACCAGCGAGGGGTACGGTGACGGAGTGATGAAGCCTGGGTTTCGTATTTCCTTGTTGTGAAATCTGATCATAGATGGGCACAAAGGGACGATTTTGGTTGACAGGCTGGGCTTGCGGAGAGCGGAGTTGCTAGATTTTGTCGGTTTTCCAGTCTTCTCTTCATCTATCGTATCCTTTCGATCGTGAATGAAACGCCTTGGCCGTGCTTCAAGCATTACGAAAGTCAAGCGTGACTCTCGCTCAGAACTCCACAGATATGCACCCAAAATACCACATCCAAACTCCACGCACATCTCGCCCGTACGACCCTCTCACTTGTAAATCTCATCAAACGGTCTGGTATCGTTGAAACAACTATCCCACACTTCATTCACCACCCGCGCCGCCTGCACATCGTCTTTGCAGCTCGGCCGATTCGCCACACTCAGCGTCGCTCTCCTGCGCACACACTCTTGCAATTGCTGCGTCAGACTCCACTGGCCCCGGGTGAAGAACTCCCGCGTCCACCGACACTCCCCGCTCAACGTACTGGCCCGGATCTCCATGCAGGCCGCGTGGCGCAAGTCGTACGGGTCCAGTTTGAAGCGCATGTGGTCGTACGCGTGCACCATTTCGTGCGCCAGCGTATCTTCCAAGTGCCCTCGGTTCCGAAGGTGGTTTGCGCAGACCAGGATCCCATAATCGCAATCGAAGCCGCCGCTCTGATGCGAATGGCAGCGCTTACATCGTACGTTGTCGGGTGTGATGGTCGCGCGGCCGTCGGCCGGGCCGAGCAGGTCGATGTGGTGTTTCATGAAACGGATAATGGGCGAGTATTGAAAAAGCCATTTCTTGTCCTCGTCACAGCGGGTGCAGTCGCGCGTCTCGTTAAGGTCGTCCTTGGCGCGGAAGTAGGCTTGTCGGTCTTGAGGGCTGGCGGAGTTTGTGAGGATGGAGAAGAAGGTGGACCAGGTGTAGAAGGAGGCGTCGAGGTCGGGTTTGGAGGGATTTGAGGTCGACGGCTCAGTGTTGGACATTGTCAACGTCTCTCATGTATAATAATTACATGTGTGGAGCGAAAGGGAAGTCGTGTAGGAGATCTGCTGGAGGCCCGAAGCACACGTGACGATGGGAAAGTCTTTCGGAGGAGACGACGTCCGATTGGTGCGCATGACTTTACGCGACTTCACGCGCCGGTCCGTGACGTTGATTGTATACCATGTCAGTCGCAAACAATGGACGACTTCACATCCTCCTTCTACTTCACCACCTCCACCACCATGAGACTTGGTGTCGACTTGTCAAACAGATCCGCAAACGCCAGCTGGACGATCCAATGGCCGACCCAACCTCTGTGTCGGTTCCAGACCAAGACAGGCCGGCGCAACATGTCTCATCGGACAGAAGCGCAGAGACAGAGTCCAGAGACATCATTCCGCCGACTACGACACCCTCCGCCATTCCTTTAATACCCTTGACTGCCACATACCAAGCACCTCCCGAGTGCCAAACTCCGCTCTCACCAACATTTCCCTCCCTTCCGCACCAACCCCTCCAGACACCGAGCGATCTGCGTCGGGCATCCAGCGTCATGAGTTCCACGACTGCCCCGAGCAATGGGCGTTCGTCGTCGTCACCAAAATCCGCCAGGAAGACCTCCCGAGCGTCCATGGGTACACCGCCGTCAAGAGAAGAAGCGGAACCCAGGCCAACGCCGAAACGGTCCATCTCCACTCTCATTGCCGGTCTTAGGGAAGCCCAGTCGACCATGGAGCCCATGGAAGAGCCCGTTCCGAATACGGCGAGCCAGGTTGCAACGAGTCATTTCGCCCGCGAACTGTTGGCGCACGCCGAAGAAGGTGTCGAAGCGGAGACTGTCTTTATCCTACACGACGCTTGTTACGGACATAGATACTCGCGACTCAAGGCAACCAGAAGTACGCTCTCCATGATCGTCGAACGACCCGAAAGAATCTTGGCCAGTGTGTTGGGCGCGAGCGCGGCGTATGTCAGGCTTGGAGGGCATTATGCTGGAGCGAGATGTGCGCCGGATCGAAAGCAGCCTACCAAGCCACCGCCATTCAAGATCAGACGTACGGACAGAGCAATCGATGTCACGAGCAGCTACGTCACCAATGTCCACGGCACCGCATGGATGGAGGAGCTGAAGGAAATGTGCCATACCGCAGGTTCAAAGATAGCCGCAGGTGCTAAAGAACTGAGTCGTCCATCCTCACTAACACCCACTGAGGCTGAGAAACGCACACTGCACGAAGGCGATTTGTACCTCTGCCCTGAGTCTCTCGACGCTTTCCAAGGCGCCTTGGGTGGCGTGGCAGATGCTGTCGATGCGGTCTTCCTGCCCCAGTCGCAAACGAAGAAAGCTTTTGTTGCCGTCCGCCCGCCCGGCCATCATTGCTCATCAGACTACCCTTCCGGTTTCTGCTGGCTGAACAACGTTCACGTCGGGATCGAGTACGCTGCGCAGACGTACGGATTGACCCACGCCGCGATCCTGGACTTCGATTTACACCACGGCGACGGCTCGCAGGCGATAACGTGGGAGAGAAATAGTCGCAACAATCTCAAGCGACTGAGCGCGAAGCCAAACAGCAAAATAAAGTCTGCCGGGCCGGATATCGGATATTACAGTCTGCACGACATCAACAGCTATCCCTGCGAAATGGGTGAGGACGAGAAAGTACAAGCGGCGAGTCTATGCATCGAGAATGCACACGGGCAGAACATCTGGAATGTGCACCTCCAGCCCTGGAAAACCGAGGACGAGTTCTGGATGTTGTATGAAACCCGATATCGCACATTACTCGACAAAGCGCGCAGTTTCCTCCGCCGTCACACTTCTCGCTTGAGAGCTGACGCCCACCGATCGGGAGGCCTTCAGCCACGGGCCGCGGTGTTTATCTCGGCGGGCTTCGACGCGAGTGAGTGGGAGGGCAGTGGGATGCAGCGACACAAGGTCAATGTGCCGACCGAGTTTTATGCCAGGTTCACAGCTAATATCGTGAGCATGGCGATGGAGGCGGACAGTGGGTGCGAAGGCAGAGTGGTAAGTGTCTTAGAGGGAGGATACAGTGATCGAGCGCTGTGTAGTGGCGTATTGGGTCACTTATCCGGGCTATGTTCTGTAATGGAGAAGAAAGAAGAGCTGGCGTTGGAAGGGATGCTGGGTGGGCTGAGTATCACCAATGGCCTGCCTCCATCGGCCATTCCGTCTACTCCGGGCTACGACAAGAGCTGGTGGTCCGCTTCCAACTTGACCGCACTCGAAAATCGGATCAACCCTCCACCTCCGCCTGCGCCAGGAAAGAAGGTACGTGTTCGATATCTCTTTCCCTTTCCGCTGACCATTCCACTTCTTCCCACATCTGAATAGTGAAACTAATATCGCCCTCTTCTTGACATGCAGATCCGCACTGGACCTCAACCAACCTACGCCACACCTACCGAATCCTTCGCTTACAAGGTTGTAAACCCGGCCAAATTCGCCCGCTCCATCTCTGGTACCATGCGTGAAATCACGCCCCCACCACGTCGGCCTACTCCACCTGCGCCACCTGTAGATTGGGCTACAGCAACGCAGGAGCTGAGCAAGCTGTTGATCCCCACCGAGGGCGAAAGGACGACAAGAAGTTGTACGGCGGAAGATCTGGGCGGAGTACGAGCGAAGAAAGACAGGCTGTCAGCTGTACCACCGACGACTGCAGCGGAAGACAGCGCCGTGGGCAAACCGAGGCAGTTGCGGGACCGTGCTGCAAAGGCGAGGGTACCGGTCTCGGCTACCCCGTATGCGGAGAGCACCCACAGCGATGAGCTGGAGAGCTTGCGCAGCGTTTCGTCCTCTCGCATCAGCAATCGCCGGCAGACGATGCACGAGCTTCCGGGGACCGGAGAGCCTGAGCCGCCGAGAGCGGGCATGGCGCAGAGACGTGTGAGTAGGAGGCTGAGTTTAGGGAGTACGCTGAGCGAGAAGGACGGGGTTGTGGAAGAGGATTCAAGGCCGCCTGTACCGGCACTGCCCTCCAGACTATCCGCAACGCAGATGGTTCAGGTAAGAGTGCCGGTAGCAGGATCGGTAGCAGAAGGGGTGCAAATCAAAAAGACGAGGGCGCCGGCCACGACGTCCGTTTCGCGCAAGCTTACGCAGGCGCCCGTCGTGGATGCGAATGCTCCGGTAGTGGGAAAGGGGTCTGATGCTTCCAATTCCACTTCCGAGGATGGCGCTCCCATAGCGTCAGACGCAACTCCCCAATCAAGCAACGCACCTCTCGGCGACAGCAATGAGATGGAGGCCCTCACGTCCGGTCTCAAGCGCGTCTCGCTCAAAGTCGGCACGCGCGAAGAGCACGATCGCAAGCAAAAGGAGCGGGAAGCCGCGGAAAGGAGGGCGAGGGCGTTGAAGGGCGCGGAGACCAGGAGGGTGAACGCTGCGGCGCGGAAAGCGGCGTTGCTGGAAGAGCAGAACAAGGGCCAGGCTTCCCAGGAGATGGCCGCGCCCGCACTCGAAAGTCACCTGCTACCGGGAACAGAAGCTTTCGGCACCGTGGAAGCAGACGACGGGCCTGTCGGTGATCCCATTGTGGATTTCGGTGCTACATTCGGTGCGGATAGAGGCTTGCCGCAGACGTTGCGGTCAGAGGCAGGGTTCGGGCAGATGCCGTTTCGTGCAGATTCTTCAATGAATCCTGTACATGATGCTGACGCCCCTTTTCCAGCAACGGAGGTGACGATACCCGGGTCGGCCATACCGACGTCAGTGCCACTGCGTGGGTCTGGTCCGAACGAAACTAACAACTTCACCACACACGATGGGTCAGCCATACAACAAGCGTCGAATGATCATCTGCCAGTACAGTCGGGCGATCAGGACGTGCTGGAATCGGTGACAAATGTCGATACGCCGCCACCACCGCCCGCTCCGAGCGACACGCTAGATGGCCGGTCGCTACGTCGACAACCAATCGTACACAACAATGACGACGTTACGAACGGCCTAGCCAATAGTAGAGACACCCATGACTTCTCTCCATCGAGTACCATACACTCATCCATCGCTTCCGAAACATTTCCCAACATCAGCAGCCTCAAGGCACCACGGCTGCCAGTCTGGAATAGCACGGGCCCGATACCCTTCGCCACTGCTGCAGCGGTCCCTTCAGAGAGACCCACGTCACCCAACAGCCAAGGCACCCGGAACAGCGTACCAAACTTGCCACGCCGTCCGGCACGACGAAATCACCAAAGACTGGCGTCTGGAATCAGTGATGGGAACGGTGTCAGTAGAAGCATGCTTGCAGTCGAAGCAGGTGACGACCCTAAAGAAGTCGAGACGGTCTCCGATACCACGGCGGATTCGACAAGCCAGAAGCAACAAGATAGAGATAGCATCTGGGATGTGCCTGAGACACCTCGACCGTGACGTTCAGTCAAGCATCTGCAGGCCCAAGCGTGTACGGGCGGAATGGTAAGCAAGGGAGCTTGAGGTTCGCTTAAGCACTTTGCTTCTGTTCACTTCTATGTAGGCCGTTGCGCTTGGGAAGAGGTAGCGATATACCCGACTTGGCTAGGGGCTGGAATAGTCATACGGATGAACCTAGTGTTTCGGAAAAATCTGGATGATAAAGCATGAGCTGTAGTACGGGCACTGAAACCTTGCCCTGGCAAATTTTGCAACACAGCCTGCAAATACGTACAGAGGTGAGCTCCAGCCCGCCAGATAACAGAATCTCCACTGTCCATCTCTATTGTTATTCACACCCGACGCCCATGCTGGAAGCAATACCATTTAAACGATCACAAAGAGCCACTACACCTCCGTCTTCTTCGAGGCCTTGGTCCTCAACATATACACGCAGCCATACGACGACAGCGCAAAGAGCACGACAGTGCCGGCATCCCGCTCAGCATGATAGTGGTCCCTCAAATTCAGCGAATAGAGGCAGTCAGCGCCGTTGCGGTACTGGCAGATCCGACAGCCGCTTGTTGGCGCCCGGGTTTGTCAGACTCGTTCGAGCGCCCATGCTTTGGAGGTAGTCGGCCAAGCAGGTTGCGCACGTCTGACCGCTGGGCGTGCCAAGGATGGCGAATTCACTCTCGAGGCACTGCACGTCGGCGGAGAAGGTGGTGAGGTGAGCAGGCTACCCATGAGGTAGTTGAAGGGGTTGCAGTAATACACGAAGATGCGGTAGAAGACGTTCAGTCGCTAGTAAGGGACCAAACACCGCAGGAGGAGACCAACACGGTGATGAGCAGTGGGTTGACGGGAGAGGCGAAGACGGCGTTTGGGGCGTACGCGGCGACGGCCTGGCTGATTACGGTGTAGACGAACTCGTAGAAGAGCATGACGAAGAAGACGGCGCGGGTCGTGTTGGAGTCGAGAGGGAAGCCGACGGTGTAGTAGAAGCAGAGCAAGTAGAGGACGGCGCAGACGACGAGGTTAGGGGTCTCGCTGACGATGAGGCCAGTAACGAAAGGGCTATAGTGGTACATCTTGCTCTTCTTCTTTCTTGTCTCGTAGATGTCTCGCCTTTCGATGAAGAGGGGTTGTAGTTGCACAATTACTCCCGGGGCGACGAAGACCGCAAAGAGCCGGAGTTCCAAGTCCGCGACGCTGTTCGCAATCATCCAGAAGGAAAAGCCGTTAGACAGAGCACTGAAGATGTGCAAGAGGAATCTGTTGTTTGCGTAGTCCCTGTTCCGATAGAGCGAGACGTTCATGCGCCACGTGACCAGCTTGACCGCAAACTCATAACCGTTGTCTGCCGTTTCTCGAGCCAGACCTATCAAAATAGTCCTGGGGTTTGGTAAGGGTAAGGGTCCATGCACTTCAGAACACGACTTGCCTGCTGGTACTCTTGTGCGGTCTGCAAACTCGATGGCAGACGAAAGGGAACCTTCATGCGAGTGGCAAAGTCCATCATCTGCCCAACCGTCAGTGTCGGGAAGAAAAGCACCTCTGCCGTGTTCATGATGACTTGGCCGCGGTAAACACTGAAATGGCCGAAGAAAGTTAAAAGACTGCGTCTTGCTGCAGTCGCATTCCTCATACATCTATATACACGGGCCGCGCGAGCCACTTCCACCAAGCCGTCACCCAATCCATTGGAATTGGCAAAGAATCGAAAAATCGGCAATCAAGTACATGGTTGGGTAAAGGAAGAAATGAGCTGCAAGGGAAAAAAGAGCAGGCACGGAGGCCGCGGTATCCGTTCGCAAGAAAGATGAAAAACAAGGGAAACGCCGCGCATGAGATTCTTCATCTGCACGCTCAGTTCCACCCTAAACTGTTCTCCGCCATAATGGGGTTGGAGATGCCCTGTTCTCGTACACTTCGCCCGTTGCTGCTCCCTGCACTATGTTGGCTGTCTCGACCACCGCTTTGCGGAGAGGAGCGGCCATTGGCGCCGGACATGAAGTAGCCTCCCATGCCGCCGCCAGCGACCTGACTCATGTCGCCAGCGGTCGGGACAGAGCGAGCACGCTGATGATTCTGCCTCTTCTGGCGGTAGCGCCGTGCAATGTAGACCATGGCGGCAGCGTAAACCGCAGCACCGGCCACGGCACCTACGCCAATGCCCACCGAAGTGCCTCGCACAGGCGATGAGCTGCCCGAGTCGCCTCCGATGGGTGCGCCATCGCCAGCAGACGCCGACGTCGTTCCAGCGGGATTGTATGCCGAAGCGGACGAACTGCCGTCCAAGGCGGCACCCGGGATGAGCGGGATGGTAGGGTTGACCATGCTCATCAGTGTCTTGACAGGGGTGTCGGGGTTGGCGTACAAGTCACCCATCGGAGAGTGGAGGCCAAGCTGAAGAGTGTTGACCAGTCCGCTAGGGATGTACGCTTGCGCCAGAGTGGTGATGTAGCCGAGGCTGTCACTCGTGTCGAATGGCATCAACGCATTCATGAGCACCTGGTCCTTCGAGATCCCAAGCCCGTGGGCGATACCTTGGGGCATGTAGGCGAAAATCTGGCTCGTCGTGTTCTCGGAGCGCACCACAAATGGATAGTTGAGTCCATAGTTGAAGCCGAGTTGGACGAGCGTCGTGTTAGCCGGAGCCGAAGGCATGCCACCAGGAGGCTGCACTAGGCGCGGCATGGTGGTCGGGATCCCGGTCGAGCTCGCCGACGTCGAAGATCCCGGAGCAATGACGATTCCCGAACCACTGGTACTTGTAGATGTCGACACCGCCGTACTGCCCGGCTGGAAGATCAGGCTGGTCGGAACGTAGATCGTCGTGGCGGTATCCGTCCCGGTTGGTGCGATCGACTCTGGAGGTGCGCTGGAGGTCTCAGCAACGGTGACAGACACGGAGCTGGGCGTGCTCGTGGCCGGGGTGGTCGAGTCGTCGCTCGTCGGCTGATAGGCAAGGCTCGTCGGTTGGTAGCTGATGAGTGTCGAACTAGAGCCAATGACGATCATAGTTGTCGACATGGCAGCGCTGGATGAGGTCTGGGCCGAAGTTGGTGATTGCTCTGTCACAGAAGCGCCCGTGGTGCTTGCTGCATGCGAGCCGGTTGAGGGTGCGGTCAGAGTCTGCGAAACTTCGGTCTCTGTCGCCGATGCATCGGACGCACCCGACGCGGGAGAGCTGATCAAGGTCTCGGACGTCGGCCCCATCGACATACTCTCCGTCACCGAAGCAGATGTCGTACTGGATCCATACGAGGCGGCCAACGAGTCAGTCAGGGTCGAAAACGGAGAGGCTGGGGTTGCTGCCACTGACGCCTCGCTAGCGGCTACAGAAGTGTCTGTAGGGCTAGGTGCGGTCAAGCTAGCTGTGGCACCGGACGACAGCGCAAATGAAGTCGGGGCCGTGGACCCTACGGATGCGCTCTCCGAAGCTGAGGTCGCGGAAGCTGCCACCGTGGGAGGCAGCCCAGAGCTGGTGACAGATGGGGAAGCATCGCCAGCTTGGGAGCCAGATGCAGATGACAGTGCCGATGCTTCCGGAGCGGAACCCGAAGACTCGATTGACGACTGAGCGGACGCGAGAGATGACACAATCGATGCCTCCGAGGCCAGAACAGACGAAGCATCGGTCACGACCGGGATCGGGACAACGGTCGTATCAGACGAGTCCGTCGAAGTACTGAGCGTGAAAGACTGAGCGGATGCGAGAGATGATACAATCGATGCTTCCGAGACCTGAATAGACGAAGTGTCGCTTGTAACGGGAATCGGGACGACGATCGTACCGGAAGAGGCCGTTGAAGTGCTGAGCGTGTATGCAGGTGAGGAGCTCGAGGTTATCGGGACTGGGATGACAGTCGTGCCAGACGAGCCAGTCACAGTGCTGGGCGTGTATGCTTGGCTAGAGCTTTCGCTGACCGCGACCGGAACGACAGTCGAACTCTCGGAAGCAACGACTGGGCTCGATGAGGAAGCGACGACTGCGGTGATGGATAACGAGACGCTTATTGCTGACGTTGCAACGATCGAACTCTCTCCCGAAGCGACACTCGAGGTCGAGCTTTCAGCAGCGGACGCGGTACCCGAAACTGATGCGCTTTCCGCGGTTGGGGTGGCACTCTCCGCAGTGAACAATTGCGACGCAAGTGAAGACGCTGCGCTCGACAAGACGCTGGAAAACTCAGAGGCCAGAGACGTAGACACGGCCGAGTCAGTGGCGGTCGCTGCGATGCTTGAAAGCTCTGAACTGAGGGAAGAGGCCAGACTTGACAGCACATTGGTTGCGCTCTGCGTCACTGTCGGTGGCACACTGCTGGCCGTAATCGCAATGCTCGAGACTTCTGAAAGCACCGATGACTGGGCGGACGAGACCGCGCTAGATGCCTCTGATGCGGCAGAAGACACGACGCTGGAGACACTGTCCGAACTCGACTGCGACGCAGACACGCTGGCACTCGCAGCCGGCGTAGCGGCAGATGTTGTAATGACACCAGAGAGGCTCGTGCTATCGGATACGGAACCCTCTGCGGCAGCAGAGGTCGTCGCAGCTGTACTCGTCGGTGACTCGCCCGCGGCGGTAAGCGATGGTAGAGACACAGACGGCACGAGCCTGGACTGAGTGACTGGAATCGGTACGACGTAGACCCCAGCGCTGCCGGACAAAGTCGTATAGGTGGTGAGGTTTGCGGACTGGCTCTGCGCAGTGGCAGGTTGAAAGAACTCACTGCTTGCGGAGGCCACTGCGCTGGTGTCAGACGCTGTCTGGGATGGCAGGATGGAGACGCCACCCGTCGGACTGCTCGCTACAGAAGACAGACTAGTGGCGGTGGTGTTCTCCGCAGTCGGCTGGGTGAAACCTGTCGGTGCAAAACCGAATGTCGAAGATGGCAACGGAGTTGTAGCCGTCAGGCTGGTATCGGTGGGACCCGTCAGCGAAACGGTGTACGAACCCGAAGACGCTGACGGCGATCCAGCAGCGGACGACGCATTGGCTGGCCGGGTAGGGATCGGGCTAGAGGAGAGTGTGCTTTCGATGACCGTGGATAATCCAACGATGATCGACCCAGTGAATGAGCCTGAGCTAGGCGATCCGGTCGTTTCGACACTGACCCGGCTGCTGCTGTTACTATGTGCAGTAGGTGAGGCCGCGGTCTGCGGAAAGCCCCCAGTGCTGGGCTGCGAAATGGCGTCGGACTCCGACACCGACGATGAAGAGAGTTGTGGTCTTGGCGGCCCTATAACAGAACGTGACGAGATGGACGCATAGTGATGGGTGATAGACGACCTCTCGGATGAACCATCCGGTGTATAGGGTACGGGACTCACAGTCACTGTGTAGGGGCCGCCGGTTGAAGCTGGCTGGCTTCCCAACGATGACGCCGTGGGTGTCACGACGCTCGATGGGACACCTCCCGTTGACGCTTCAGTTGCTGACGCTTCAGTTGCAGGGCTTGGCGACGAGCTGCTGGTCGCACTTGCCACACTCGAGCCGGAGCTTGAGCTGTATGTCGGCGACACGATGCTAGAAGGTATACCTGCGGTGGACGCTAAGGCGGTAGAAGTTGGTGACAAGTTGCTCACCGCACTAGGCTCGCTAGCTGCCGGATTGCTAGAGCTGTAGGTTGGCGACACGATGCTTGAGGGTATTCCACCAGTAGATGCCACCGTCGGTGACGAGCTGCTGATTACACTAGCTTCACTCGCGGCCGAGCTGCCAGAGCTGTAAGTCGGAAATACGATGCTCGAAGGTATGCTTCCAGTGGATGCCACAAGCGGTGACGAGTGGCCAACCGCACCAGCCTCGCTCGCTGCCGAGCTGCTAGAGCTGTATGTCGGCGACACGATGCTTGAAGGAATCCCCCCAGTAGATGCTACAGTCGGTGA
>Ga0058704_10000298_pt1 | contig 26912 bp, 27 predicted proteins | sample AgamicMgSfe_FD_71363 | JGI IMG/M metagenome (GOLD analysis project Ga0058704, IMG submission 71363) | Agave microbial communities from Guanajuato, Mexico - Mg.Sf.e | ecosystem: Host-associated > Plants > Phyllosphere > Phylloplane/Leaf | place: Guanajuato, Mexico | collected 2012-05-30
GGGTGGGCAGCCTTTCACGTACCTTTTGGAGGAAGGAAGGAGGGTGAGGTTTGAACAGGGTAAGGGCCATGTGTACGTACCCGTGCGTTGTTTAGCGAGATGAGCTCCGGACTGCATGTGACCAGCCATGCCACTTTTCCCATCTCATTACCTAATCTAGTCGCATGGCGAGCACTACCATGTGCTACCGTACTGGTGCACGAACGTTGCAGTCGGGCCAAGATTGATGTGTAGAAATGATGGGCTGGGCTGCCGGTCGCGCTGTATGAAACAGTGTCATGTCACATATACGGGTACATGTATGCAATCAAGCGAAACACCGCCGTCGACCTCTCACGGCCTTCATGCAGTCTTGTCGAGCTCGTGACCGCAGTGGGCCCGTACGTACGTACCGGTACATGTGTGTCACTGTGTGGGATGTCCCATAACGATGGTGTCTTCATCAACAAGATGATTTGTTGATTTGTTGTTGTCTATAATAAAACAATATAGACATGTACACATATTTAGCGCCTGCCCAATGCCCTGCAGCGGGCCCAAGATGAAACCGCCAGCGCGAACGGTCCAGGGTCCTTTCGTGATAGCGTGAACCGCCACCCCGCCGCCTTCCCGTCTTCCCGCGCCGCCGCCCGCCTTCAAATCCATCCCATGCTCCGTCAATCTGACAGGTCGCCGCACGTGATAGTCTGTAACACCTTTCCCCATCGAGCACTGAACGGTGGCGGACATGTAAACTTGCGAAGAGGTGCTGGAGTCCCATCCAACACCTTCACGCAGCCACGTAGAGCATGGAACGAAAAAGCTGTGAAAGCATACAATGTCGATTTCAACCCTCTTTCCAACCAACGCCACGCTTATGAATAAACTCCCCAGCCCGCCAGCCTCTTTCAATGATCATCGAAACAACATCCACCACATTTCCAGCCATCTCTCCCCCTCTCCCCCAAACCTTCCCTAGCTCGCCGTGATCAAAACATACTTAGTAACACTATTCATCCGCTCGGCACTCAACTTCAACCCCACCTTCAACACCTCCATCGCCACCTCCGCCTCCCGCCGCTGCAACTCCTCCCACCGCTCCGCCGTCAACAACCACGCGACGCAATCCCGCTCGGCCACGACGCTGCTCGTGCGCTCCGTGCCGCTGAAGAACGGCAGCTCCCCGCACGACGTCCCCGCCACGATGTTCTCGTGGTAGTTGCCCTGGTCGAGGTAGTACTCGGCGCGCAGGATGCCCGATTGCAGGAGGTAGAAGCCGTCCGGGCGGTCGCCGCGCGCGTACAGTTGCTGGCCCCGGGCGAACTCGCGCGGGGTGAAGTAGGGCGCGGCGCGGAACCAGAAGTCTTCGTTGCGGGTCGTGAGGCCTTGGAAGGCTTGGAGGAGGAGCGGGAGGGGTTGCTTGAGGTGTTGCCATTTGGAGGTTTCCGGCGCGGTGCTTTCGGTCAGGGTGGTGCTGGCCGCTTGATAGAGGTGGTTGCGTCGCGGGGAGCCGAACATGCCGTCGAGGGAGGAGGTGGGGAGGTTTGGTGGTTCTTGCTGGATGGGGATCGGGGGTGAGTCTTCCGGCTTGTGGGGGCCCATCTTCTGCTTTTCCGTCAAGACCCTCAACAGCTCGTTCTCGCATGCCTCCAGCGCCCCGTTCAAGTCCTCAAACACTCTCGGGGCAGGTACGGTGGCATCACCGTCGCCGCCCACGAACAGCCCGACCATCTCCAAGCTCCTGCCGACATCGCCGCCGAACGTCACGCCGGCCAGCGCCATCTGGACGTCTCGACGGTGCACGACCCGGTTCATCCGGGTGAAGGCCTCAGCAGCCGAGAAGTCGATGCCGGTGACGTGCGAAAAGTCCAGCACCAGATACCGGATCGGCGAGGCGGCGAAGACTTCGGCGTCGATGAGCGCGCGGACCTTCTTCTCCACCTTCACGATGGAGCCGAAGAAGAGGTAGCCCCCGAGCTTCACCACCCGGATCTGGGGTCCGACTCGGCGCAGGTACGTGCGCTGGCGAGGATGTCGGCGCACGGTACTCTCGGCCACCGCACCCGAGAACTCCGCGCGGATCACGGTCTTGCGTGATGTCTGCACGACGTAGACGAGACAGGCCAGACCTATGCCGACTGCGATGCCCACGACGAAGTCGTACACGCCCATCACGAGCGCTATGATGACGATGGTGAAATACTCCAGACGGTGAAGCCTGCCGTAGGTGGCAACCAGGGCTTCTTGAGCGAGGTCGATGCCCAGCATGTAGATCAGGGTGCCGACAACCATGACCGGGACGTAGCCGATGACAACTGGCCCAGCAACCCACAACCCGAAAGTCGCTGCTGCCAGGAGATATCCCGCAAGCCTGCTGTTGCCTCCAGTGTCCATGAACAGGACACTGTTGACGAAGACGAGGTAGTTCTGAATGCTCCCAACGCACCCTGACAGTGTGTTCGATATGCCATGCATGATCAATTCACGATTGATGCTGACATTGTCCTCCTGCACCACCATTGCCAGATTAGGCACGTTGATGGGTACATGGAGAATGCCGAAAAAAGTGAGTGCCAGCTGTGACGGGACCGTCATCCAGATGGCGCCCCAATCCACCAGGCCGAACTTGTAGTGACTGTAGAAGTTGTAGAACGGCACGCCAGCGGCAGGCGCGTTGAAGACCCAACCACCATGGCGCAGATCGGCCATGTTGATCGACGGGACCGCAGTGGTGACGATGTAGAAGATGGCCGTGATGCCGATGTAGTAGGCAGGCACGAGCCACGGTCGATCGTAAAAGTGCTTGATCGTCAGCAACAGGATGGCAAGGGCAAGCGGTGGAATCCAAAGCACCACGGTGTCTGCAGCGAAGAGCTTGCGGAAGACCTCGGCGGTGAATTCCAGATTGCCATCCAGCCGTGCGGAGACCTCGATGCCCGTGACGAAGAGGAAGATGCCGACGCCACCTATGCAACCGGTCAAGATCGAATGTGGGAAGAAATTCACGAGCGTGCCGAGTGACGCGCTTCCCAGCAAGAAGAACACAATCCCGGTGATGATCGAGCTCATGGCGTAGGAGGTGATGACGGTCGCTCTCAGAGCGTCTGCGTTCTCCGTACCCATCTTGCCCATGATCATATAAGTCATCTTGTGGAAGAAAGGAACCACTTCAATCATCTCGGAGCCCACGCCTCCTCGGAAGATGCTCCCCGTGGAGTAGACGAGTTGCGATATGATACAACTGACATAGAACATCGACACGCCGTCCGGACCAAGGTCGGCAAACACCTCTTCGCCTAGTGGGAAAAGAATGATGCCGTAGGAAAGGGCGTCGAGCAGATTGAGCAACAGACCGAGGAAGACAGCAGGCAACATGCTTGCCGGCTTCAATATGACGGCACGGCCGACTTGGCGCATGTCCCAACTTTTCGGGCTCGACAAGGCGGACGGGGGTCTGGCGTTCGCAACTGTGATGAATGGGAACCGATGACTGAGCCGGCTCCATGTGCCGACTTTGCTTCCCGATTGTCGTTCAACATCGGGAGACGACTCCTGCAATGGCTTTTGAGGGGCAGATAAGCGCTCACGTGGTAGGAGCGGGCTGTCTTCTGTGGCGTCTGGGTTATCTTCATTGAGTACAACCTGCGGAGCTGTACGCGGCGAAGCCTGTCGCAGAGACATCGATCGCTCTGCGGTCGGATACGGCTGGTCAGCGTTGTGTCCGCATGACTGCTTCCGGAACGCCTCTGTGAGTTGCGAAGGTGCGGGTCCTTGAGATTCTGTCCCATCAGGGGTCACGGGCTCGGAAGTTTCTTCGATCGTGTCATGCCGCCGTGGTACGCTGAGTTCAGAGCCGTGGCTGTCGGTGTCAAAGTTGGCGGCGATTTCGGAGTCGCTGAGGAACGAGGATGACAATTCGGCCGTTTGCGCTCTTACGCCGGAAGACGAATACTGCATGGGCTCTAAAGATGGCTTCAGTGATCCGGCGAACATCGTCCGTAAAGCACGTTAGATACCTGTAGAAGAGTGTCCCGCATGGTGAATGTAAGAGCGAGTGGGTAGACTGTAGGATGAGGAGAGCGTCGCTCCAGACGTCGAAGAAGTCGTGCGCGCCGTTTTCGAGGGGCGACTGATGCTCGTTACTCGACTGTCTTCACGGCCTGCTAGATCTCCAGTAATCAATACTTCGTCTTCTCCGCTAGGTCCATTCTGTTGAGAAGTCGAGGAGGCCCTCCTGCGTCTGAAAAATCGTGCCGCCATTCTCTTCAAGGTCCACGCGGTGCACGAACGAGATCCAGGTCCCAGGGATTTTGCAGCCACACGCACGTGGAGGCAAAGTTCAGAGCGAACCTTGAATACCACGGTGCCGCGGGCCAGCAAGTCTGCATGTGGTCGAGCGATTGTTGCCGGTCTGGCTCGCGCTCTGCTCCATCACAAATCAGCTCGCTCAAGGCGTCGAGGTCAGTATTTGTTGTGGGCACGCCATATCGAGCTGCTGTTACGACGGAATCCGGTGTAAATAAAAAAGCAGTATGCTCCGCCAAATCCGTTGCGGGTGATTCCGCTCGTCATGTGATACATCTTCCCATCGCTACATCAAGGCATACATATAGGTAACTACATGTACTTGCCATTACCATACCAATATCATGTTGACTCATGTTATCAACAAGTACTGGACTAATAGGGCCAGCAGCTGAGCGAAGGCCATGCTACCACTATTCACACTGGCCATGCGCTACGCACAGATTCGAAGGCTTGTTGAGCTACAGGTTTTTGCGAGCACCGCACAAGGCTTGTACACGAAGTATTGATGTACCACACATCACTCATGAGATCGAATCGTTGCCCCTCCAGAGCCGACTCGAAGCAGAATCTACATTTGGAGGGTTTGACGCATGATGAAAATGCTCTTCTCCCGACACCTGCATCGTCCAGCTGTGCTGTCTCACATCGAGTTCCAAGCCTGACATACATACCTTAACAAGCTCCTGTTTCGTAGGAGTTACAAAGAGCTGTTGACCTCGTCCGGCGGAGGGATGCGGATAGAGATGTGTCCATTCAAACCTGCATGAATATGTAGTTGCGATGGTTAGTAGCGACATGTCCCCGGAAAGGCAGTCCCAGGGCATGCTGCTTATCTAATCGGAGAAACATCGGGGCGCGACCCGCCGCACGTAATATCAACTTTCCTTCACACACCAACGCCTCAAGGTGACCTCGGACCGTACCCACGCACGCCAAACGATCCCTCGCACGAGACGCAGCCCATAATGGCGGAGGTATCGATCAAAGACAGCCCACTGCGGGAGGTGCAGGTGGAAGCATTGGTGGTGATGCGCATCATCAAGCACAGCTCCTCGACTTTTCCCACGCCCGCGACAGGGTGCCTGGTTGGGATGGACATTCAGTCGCAACTACAAGTCACCAACTGTTTCCCCTTCCCCGCCTCGGTCCCCGAAGCGCAATCAGCAAACCCGAACGATCCATACCACCAGGCAGATGCCGCCGCGCTCGCCGCTGCGGCACCGAGAGCGAAGAGCACCGTCACTTACCAGAACGAAATGCTGAAGTTCCTGCGCGAAGTCAACGTCGATGCCCAGAGTGTGGGCTGGTATATGAGCTGCAGCATGGGCAACTTCGTGAATGCGAATTTTGTGGAGAACCAAGCTTTCTACCAGAGAGCGCAGGATGAGCGGACAGTAGCGCTGGTGTTTGACGTGTCACGGAGCAGTCAGGGCAGCCTCAACTTGAAAGCGTATCGATTGAGCCCGACGTTCATGACGGCCTACCGGGAGGGCAAATTCACGACCGAGAGGTGGGCCATCTCTGGATCAAGCTGAGAGCACGCGTTGGATTGCTAACGAGTTTTACAGCATTCAAAAGTCCAACCTTCGCTACCAAGACATCCTCGTCGAGCTGCCGGTGCAGATCCATAACTCCCACCTTCTGACCTCTTTCCTCCATCAGCTTCCCCAGCAGCCACCGCAGAAGAAGGCTGCCTTGGACTTCCCCGCTTCCCTGGCCGAGCTGTCACAAGACCCGAACCTCACGTCGAACCCCTTGGCACCGAACCTTGACACACTCGACCTTGCGGTCGATCCATTCCTAGAGAAGACGTGCGATCTCCTCCTTGACAGCATCGAAAGCCACCAGTCAGAGCAAAACAACGCACAGTACTACCAGCGTTCCCTGGCGCGAGAACAAGCGAAGATCACAGCGTGGCAGCAGAAGCGAAAGCAAGAGAATGCGCTCAGGGTGCAGCAGAAACAACCGCCGCTACCCGAAGATGAGTGGCAGAAGCTGTTCAAACTACCGCAGGAGCCGTCAAGATTGGAGGCTCTGCTGGTTGGTCGGCAAGTTGAACAGTACTCAAGGCAGGTGGACGGCTTCTCCGCGGTGGTGTCTGGCAAGATGTTCGGCGTCAGAGGCAATCTGCTGCCTGGCGAGACGGTGTAAGCGATGATATCCCAGGGCGTGAAAGTCGGGTATGGGGATCATGCAAAACATGCATAGCGAGGCGTTCTGGTCGGTCATGTTATGAGCGCGAGAGGAGTCGTCTCGAGAGAGTCCAAATTATGAAAGGTTCCCACTGACGATTTCGCTATATGACGATGTGAATCTACACAGCCGTATACGAGACGACGTTACAGCGCGACGTCTGCCATCGGGACTTCTGCCCTTTTCCTTCGTACTACACTCGTGCCCGTCCCTTGTTCACTTCCGTCATTTCGTCATCACATAGATCGAGACATCAACGAGATAGATTAGGAGACGCAAGACTGTGCAGCTACCTACTTGTAGTAGTAGTTCGCCTGCATTCGAAGCCGAGCGGGGTCGGACACGAAGACAACGATCCGCTCATGACATACAACTTCTTCGCGGTGTGTTCCCACGACAATCTGATCGTTACCCGAATCAAGTTTCACTCGTTACGTTTGTCGGATGGCTCTCAATGGCACGAGTCAAGATATGCACAATTTGCCACATACTAACGGCGTCACCCCGAAACATCAGCGACAGAAGAAGCCAGAAATCGTCATAGTATGCGAACGGATAGCAGGACATGATGGGAAAAGTCGCGGCTGACTGTTTATCTGGCAGGTCGGCGGTTCACTCGGAGGCCTCTTCGCTGGCGTCGCGCTGAAGGCGCATGGATACAACACGACACTCCTGGAGAGGACGCCATCAAATTTGCTGCACAACCAAGGAGCCGGCATAGTCGCCGATGGCGACACCATCGAGTTCTTCAAGCGGTACGATCGGACCGGCAAGCCTGTCGCTGTCCCAAGCTACAAGCGACTCTATCTCAACCAGAAAGGCGCCGTCGTCCATGAAGAAGTCAACCGGCAAAACATGACGAGCTGGGATCTGACGTACTATCTGCTTCGGGCCAACTACGATCGCGTCGACAGTCCGTACCTGAAAGATGCCAGACTACCGGAGGAGAGGTCCACGGACGGCGAGGTGACGTACCGTTATGGCTGCACCGTCACCGACATCCGTGACGAAGGCGGTAAAGTCGTGGTCAATTTTCAGCGGAAGCACGAGGATGGGACAGAGACATCGGAGTCGATCGCAGCCGATCTACTCATCGCCGCCGACGGACCGAGCTCGACCATCCGGGGTATACTCGAGCACGAGGTCCAACGCAAATACGCAGATTACGCGGTCATCCGAGGAACGGTCCCGGAGGCCGAAGCCACCCCAGAAGCCCTCGACGTCTTCCGGGAACGCTTCTGCTTCTTTCACGCCCCAGGTATACAGAATCTAACGTACACCATCGCGGGCGAAAACGGCGACACGACCCCGGGCCACCGCCTGCTGAACTTCGTCTGGTACGCCAATTTCCCCGAAGGCGAGCCGGAGCTGGAGAAGCTCATGACGGACAAGGACGGCCGCAGACGTCGGATCACGATCCCGCCGGGAATGATCGCGTGGGAGGCGTGGGAGATGCTCAAGGCGAAGGCGATCGATCGCTTGCCGCCGCAGATGGCGGAGATGGCGGACAAGTGCACGACGCCGTTTGTGCAGTGCATCACCGATGTCATCTCCCCGCGCAATCTGTACATGGGCGACAAGGTCGTGCTCGTCGGCGATGCTTTGGCGGGCTTCAGACCGCACACGGTCGCTTCGACGAGTCAAGCGGCGTTCAACGTCATGTGCTTGGTCGATTGGTTGGATGGCAAGATCACTCGGGCGGAGTTCGTTCGGCAGACGATGCAGTTTGCGCGGACGATTCAAGACATGGGTGTCGAGATTGGGAATCGCTCGCAGTTTGAGAACTTGTCTCTGGAGGAGTATATCGGTGATAGAAACTTTGCCAGTATCAAGCGGGAGGATAGGTTATATCCTGAGTGGACACTAGATGGCCTGAATAAGATATAAACAGTCAATATATCTGACATTGTCGACAACTGGGACCCGGGCAAGGCGTCCGTTCCTTCATCCAGTTAATCTCAGCAGGTTGACCAACACATCAGACAAGCTGCAACTTGATCTTGCGCTTCCCAGTACTCTCCTCCGCCTCATCACTGATCCTCACCTTCACTTTCTGGAAAAGCTCGACCTTCCTCTGCGCTCCTTTCCCCTTGATCTCCAACGCGTAGTTGTCCGCATCAAACACGCTCTCCGGCTCCCTCTCGCCTTCCGTCGCAAGGTCCCTCAACCTGATCAAGCCTTCGATGCCGAACCGCGGCACGAAGACCACGAACCCGTTGCTGAAGATCCGCATCACGAAGCCATCTTCCTCGATGACGCGACCCTTGAGCGCTTGGCCGACGTAATATTCGACGCTAGCACGACCAGCCATCTGGGCGTTGCGGTGCCGAACGTTGATGTTCTTGCACACGAGCTCCAGCTTGTTTTTACTTTGAAGACTGGCATCGAGAGGCTCGTAGTCGATAGCCGCAGCGAGCTGTCTGTGCGCTTCCAAGTCCGCATATCGTCGGATGGGTGATGTGAAATGTGTATAGATCTCCGATGCAAGGCCGTAGTGCTGAAAGTCGGGGTACGATTGAGCTCCCGAGCAGAAATACTCGGCACTCATCATACACCTTGTTGCTAGAATCCGGACTAGTGTGTTGAAGAAAGGCTCCTTCGGATCCACGCAACCGTCGAGACTGTCCGCAACTGCCTTTGAAGAATCTGTCCGCAGCTCCATGCCTCGCTTAACTTTCAACTGATTGCTGAGCTCTTCGAAGTTCGTCTTCGGCGGCGCGGCGTGACGACGGAGCAGAGCGATCTGGGGGAAGGCTGCATAGTTTTTGGCAGCGACACTTATATTAGCGAGCAGCATGAACTCTTCGACCAGCTGATTGGTGTCAAGCAACTGCTTCGTCTTGACGTCGACAGGGTCAGACGTCTCGCTCTCGCTCTCTACCCTAACCTCCGGACTTGCGAGGTTCAGCGCGCCGGCTGCCATGCGTTTGGCTCGGAGTTTCTTCGACAGTGCCATGAGATACCGCATGCCCGTCGTGAGGTCATCTTGCTGGGACTTGTCATCGATACGAAGTTGTGCCGCCTCGTAGCTGAAAGCCTCTCGACTCCGTATAACGCTCTTTGTGAATGATGAGCTAACGATGTCTGCATTGTCGTCCACCTCCCAAATCACGCTAAAAGCATAGCGTTCGACATACGGCTTCAAAGAGCACAGATCGGTGCCAAGCAGCATGGGTAGCATGTCGATACGCTTGTCGACCAGATAGACAGTTGTGCCGCGCATGGAAGCCTCCTTGTCCATCGCATTGTTGGGCTTGACGAAATGTGACACATCGGCAATGTGAACGCCGACTTCGTAATTGCCGTTTGGCAACCGTTTCGCGTGCAGCGCATCGTCGATGTCCACGCATCCAGGCGGATCAATGGAGCAAACAAGCAGCTCGCGCAGATCTCGTCTACCCTGCCATCCGGGGTCCGTAGTGCTAGCCGGGACTTTCCACTGATGACCTTCGGGTGGCAAGCAGTCGAGTACAGTCTTTGGGAAAGGGCGGTATTGTACGTCCCACTCGAGCAATAGAGCTTCGGTTTCGGCTCCCTTGGTTTCCAGCTCACCCAGACTGCGTATGAAATGGCCGACAGGATAACGAGACTCACGTTCCCAGGAGTCAATAGTGACAAGGATACGCTTGCCAAGCAGATCGCCTGCCTGCCTTGTGCGCACGCGGATCTTTGGGACGCGCTTGTCCATCGGTATGAGGAAGACTGTCTGTTGAGCTCGGCTGTCTTTGGCGCGCGAGCGTACGGAGTCTCTGTCAACGTGGCCGACGTATTGGCGCCAGTTCCGTTTGACGATTCCGACCACTTTGGCGGTAGGCTGCGACTGGCCATCAGCCCCCTTCCCATGACTCTTTTTGACCTCCTCCTGCAAGGCACGCCGTTCTTGCTCCGTCACAATGGCCTCCGCAGAACCATCTTCGTGCTCTGCGTTCTCATTCTTGCCAACATCGTCCTCTTCGATGACTTTCGTCGACGGTGCTTTCCACTGGTCCTTTGGTAGAACCTCGATGACTACAACATCGCCAGACACAGCACGGTTGCTGTTCTCCCTGCCCTGGATAACGAGCGCGCGATCAAAGCTGGGCACGTGCACCGAGCCTTCCAAGTAGTTGTACGGGGAGACATTGAAGACACCCTGATGTAACGTGCCGTTCTTCACACCAGTCGTCATGGCGGACATGGATAGGTACTCTGGGTATAGTAGCTCGACTTTGCTGTCCTTGTCGATCCGTTGGTCTTTACTAGAAGCTACCATGTCCAGCAATCGATCCGCATCCGGCAGACTGGAGACATAATCCTCGAGATTCGAGGCGGTCACGCCCTCTTTCTTGGCCTTCCGTAGACAATCCCGGTCATCCGAGAGCATAACAACAGCCGGGCAGCGAGCGCTCTGTCTCGCACGAGTAGCCTGCTCGAGGTGCTCCGTATACCACGAGCACGCCTTACGTACGGCGCGGTCGTTGCGATCGTTGATGGTTTCGCCAGAATCCCTCTGTACATGTGTCTCCATCCTGAAGTCGTTGAAAAAGACATAGAATCTCTTGCCATCGTTCTTGGTCAAAGCGATCAGGCGGTTGTACAGTGGCAAAGACCGGTTTTTGACTTCTTCAAGTACAGTTTGCAGCACGATGACATCCTGAAAAACATTGCCTTCGGACTCAAATAGATCCATAGCAGTTAGAAATGCATTGGTATCCGGCACAAGGTAGTGACCTTGGGGGAATTTCTGCGTTCCTGCTGGCGTCGCCGACAAGACAAACGGCTCGCTTTGCCGGTGGAAACCCGCCGGCGCTATGTCCAGACATGCAGTACACAGAAGTGAGGAGCATGGGATGTCCTGGCGTAGATAGAGCTCCCGAACGATCTTCTGGACTTTGCCAGACTTCAGCGTCCGAAGGTAAGTTTTGCTGCTGAGAGCGGTTGTGGGTGTAGTGGACGCATGCGAGCGCTTCAGCGAAGTCATCTTCACTCGCCCTTCGACGTGTTGATGAGTGACGGCTGCGCAGAGAGCTTGATGGGACTTGACGCGGCCTGTCTGTTATCGTGCAGAGAGTTCGAAGTCTTGGTACATAGTAGACGTGAGTGACACGCTTCTGCGGTGCGGCAAGATCCGTTCACGGGCCGTACTCACTGCAGCCTTTCAGAATTCTGCCAACGGTACTGTATACATGTAGACTTCCAGTTACCTCCCGACTCTGATTACCAACAACGATAGGTAGTCGATCCTGTGGGAGGGGTCGGTATCCAGAAAAGTTGCTGTATGAGTACGTATAGCGAGGGAGGAGACTTCGAGGATGCGAGTAATCGCTACGAGTATACTTACCAGCGGTGCGGCGACGAGGTAAGAGAGGCTCAAGTACATGGGCGGACTCATGATGTGAAAGGCTAGAGCCATAGTTCCCACAGGGGAGGGTCGACAGACTACGTGTAGTGACTCCCCTCCTTAGCCGCTAGCTTTAGGAAGCCAACAACGTGAACGCTACGAGCAGGGTCAACTACGGCTACCGCAAGCGTGGTCCAGCGTGTGCAACTGGAAGAGCGTGATGCGTCCCATTCAGTCGCGGGATATGGCGACCCGTCGTCTAGCCTCACAGCACCCTTACCACAGACTGCCTCTGGAGCAAATTGAAGGGCTTGAGACGACGCAAGGCGATAGTCATCAGCCCCGCATTAACCGACACCGTGCTGTAGACCCGCAGCTTGATGATGCTGTAGGCGTATCTCGTCAAGCACGGCGACAAGCACAAAAATGAATATACCTTGTGACCAAAAACCCAATCGTTTTGCCCAACCCTCAGAGTGGCAAGCAAACCGGAGGAAGTTCGACTGATAGGAGAACAGCCAATTTTTCGGGAGGGTATAAACAACGAATGAAGAAGAAACAGCCACCATACAGCAAAGTCCATTCTTCATCAAGCCGCCATACCAGTCATCAAATCACTCCGAATCATTCCCACACAAAGCCCATCCACTTGGCATCGCTGAAATCATGCTCACCCCACCACACCGCGAACATAACGACCCGCCCATTCATCTTTCCATCCTTCCTTCGTTCGTAAAGAGTAAGTGATCCGTGAACGAACGCGTTTGTTGACCTGAACTCGCCGTCAAAAGACAAAACTTCGGAGCAGAGAAACCCCCCCAAACAGACCGACGGAAACACCCGCCATGCATGGGAAATGGAGAGAAGTAATCCAAACAAATCCACAGTTTCATCGTCGTCGTGATCGTCGCAAAGCCATAAAGATAGATTCTTTGGAGAAGAAAAAAAGCAAAGGAGGCGCGAATGCGGGTGTTTTCCTCGAAATCCCTTCGGCCGGAAAGGACGCCAGCGGCCATTTGGAAAAACGCAGTTTGGTGGGATCTCCCAGCGGTAGTATTGCAATGGGAGGAGCTTATGATCTTCATAACCCAAAAACGATATCGCAACGCAAGCGAAACCCCCCAAACACACATCTCCTCACTGAAACCGCTGCCACTCCTGCTGCTGTTGCTGCTGCTGCTGCACGGACATATTGCCGCCGGCGCCGACGCTACCGCCCGGCGTCGTCGACCAGCCTTGCATGCCCGGTTGCTGACCGGCGTGGGACGGGGTGGGGGCGCCGCCCATGTTGAAGGGCGCCGGGCTGGGGCTCGGCTGGTACATGCTGCGACTCATGCCGCCGCCGCCGTAGGCCGCGGAGCCGAGTTGGCCCATCTGCGGCGGGTAGCCCATTCCGGGCTGCGGGCCCATTTGCTGCGGCGGCGGCATCGGGGATGGGTGCGGTTGCTGCTGCTGCTGCTGCTGGCCGTAGGAGAGCTGGTGTGGTTGGGCGAGTGGGGATGGTTGAGGGGGTGGAGGTTGCCACATTTGGCTCGAGCTGTAGGTGTATGATGGGGTTTGCCGGTGGGCCGAGGCCGAGCCCATGGCGATGGGGGAGGTGTGGGGCAGCTGGCCGGACGGCAGATGTCGATGCATGGACTGCACGGGTGAGACCACCGGGTTGTGTTGGTTTGGGTAGCCGGCGTAAGCCTGCGGGATCATCTGCGAACCCGGATGGGACATCTGATCTGGCTGGCCACGGGGTTGGCTCATGCCGGACACGGCCTGCGGCGATTGCAGGCTCTGCGGGGCGACGATGCCCATGTCGCCCGCGGCTGGTTCCGGCTGGCTCACCGGCTGTTCGTGTGGCCTTCTCCAGTAATCGTCGAGATACTTGGCGCGATGTGCGCGGGTCTGCCCGAGCTGCTTGTTGTACTCGGCGGCCTGTGACGCCTGGGCGAGGATGTCGTTGCCACTGCTCGATTGCGTGCGGTCCTGGTACGGCAGGCCAGTCACTTCGTGTCTCGGCCGCATGACGTTACCATAGTTACCCGGTCGGAGCTCGTCGCTCGGGATGTGGATCATGGGTAGAGGCGCTAATGAAACAGGATGCATCCCGGGCGGCTGGCCATCGAACCCAGGCCCGTTGTTGTAAATGATCTCACCCTGAGGGAGAGATGTCAGGTTGGTGGTGTGGTTGGCGTGGCTGGCTTCTGCAGCCGCTGCCTCTCTGGCCTTCGCTGCACCCGGTCGCTTTTCTCCCGCCGCGTCCTCCTCAGTGAAGCCTTGCTTCCGCGCTTTCGCCTCCCAGTAGTCGTCGCGGACCCGTCGACCGCCTTCGACCAGCCGACTGCCAAATTGGCGAAACATGGAGCGCGCCGTCACGATGGCGATCTGGCGCGAGCGGTAGGAGTACGGGAGGATACCCTGGTGAATGAGGTTGTCCTTTTCCTGCTGGTTGGCGATGATCTTATATAAGGATCTGTTCTTGTTGAACAGCAGATACGAATCGCGGTAATTTAGTACACGGGCGCATTCGGTGGCCAGCATGAAGAGCTTCTCGCCGCGGTTCGGCACTTGAAAGGTATGACATTTGTACTTGCGTCCGTCCAGGGGGTAGCCGTCTTTCGAGACCTTGGTCTCGCCATCTTGGTCTGTCTCCCTCGGAACGTACTCGTCGCCTTCCGGGCCCAACTGATCAGTAGTGTGGTCGCGAACGGTCGGCAGAGCCTTGACGACCGCCGGCTTCGTCGCGGAGCTCGGCGTGGCCTTTCGCGGAGACGCCTGGTTAGGCGACGTCTGCGGAAGGGCCTGGGTCTTGGTCTGTGGTGTTTGCACCGGCTGCTGTGAAAGTGCGAGCGACATGGCGTGAGTGGACTCGCCTGCGCTTTCGCCCGCCTTTGAGGGTCGACTACGCTTCTTCGCCTTGGCGTTGTCTGCGGGGTGGCGCTATCAGCATGGGTTGTGGTATCATGCTATATGCGAACGCGGAGAAGCATATGCAACACTGGTATCTTTACGTACCCAAACCCTCGTCTTGGCCTGCCGCGCCGCCGTAGGTGTCGGGTGAGCGACTTCGCTTGGTGCCTCGTGGGCTCGGGTGAGAGAGCAGGTTCGGTGCGATGGTCGAGGCTACAAGGCGGAAGGGTGCAAGTCAGCATCGCGATCCATCCATTTGCGCGGGTTCGGTGCTGGGTGCGACGTCGATGCCAGCCAGGCAGGTAGCCGGGCCAGCACGTGGCAAGGCGGAGTGGCAGAGGAGGGGAGGAGGAACGACTTACCAGGCGCGTTCAAGGCAGCGGGATCGATGGTGCCTGTGTCGTCCATGACACGGTGGTGATGGATGGCAGGCAACGCTGAAGAGCTTCGATGCGACACGGCCAGCATCACATCCCGGCGTGGTCAAGCCCGGCGCGCAGTGTGTGGTTGTCGTGCTACTCGTGCAGCAGGCGGTCGTCGCACAGCGGGCCCCTGTACTCGGTATGGGCGTGTCAAGTGTGGTGCACGACGGCGGCGGTGAGGGCGTGGAGATTCTCGGTCGCGAGCGCGCGCGCGGTTTCACGCATGGGAGGGAGTTCTCGGCAACGCAGCGGGCGATGATGTGTGTGGAGACGGGGCGGAGCGCAGTTGGCGTTGGCGTCGCGAAGGACCCTTGTGCTAGGTCTGACACCTTAAGACTCCTGACCCTGTGATCGTGCGGCCGGAAGTCTGGTTTCGGCGATGATATTTGGATGTGAACGAAACAATAATGATCAACAATGCGACGACCGGGATGCGAGGATGAAGAGGAGGAGGAGGGGCAAGCAAGGCGACGAGAGGATCCGTGCGCCAGACGGTGGCACAAGCGTTCAAAAGGTCGCTCCGCCAAACCTGAAGGTCCAAAAGCAGGATGACGACGCGACGTCCACCTCGTTTCCCTGCCCCGGCCACTGATATGTAACCTTTCAACACAGTCGGGTCGTCGGACGACGATGATCTTCACGATGGCCAGCAGTCAGCCCCCGAACTCCGGAAGGTTTATGTTTGGGAATTGGCGATATGGACACGACAGCGACCTTCCAATCGGCGTCTGCCCTCGCGTATAGTCGGGATTCACCAATGCAAGGGATGAGAGAGAATAGTAGGATGAGGACCCAGCGCGGACAAATGTGATCCAAGACGCATGCATCGCAATGGCTTGGGGGGAAATAGGCGCGTTGACGTCCAGACCGATCCAATCCGTGTGGGCCGAAAAGTGAAAAACAAAACACTTACCCGGAAGAAGAAGTAACAACAGAATCTCCAGCGAGGACGTCTCGGCCACCAAAAGCTCGTGCTCGCTCGCACCAAACGCCCGGGGGCGCTGATTTTGCTCCTTCGTGGCTGGAGAAGATGTGCTCGCCACGGTCGCGGGACTCTCACGGGCTTGTCGCACAGCAGAAGCCTGACGAAGGGGGTGCTGCAGAGCTCGGAGCCTCTTCGCGCTGACTCGGCTCGGGGCTGCGAAAGGGTGGTGGAAGTGAACGGTGATCGGCCCAGCGGACTGATCCGGTCAAGGGACCTTGCGCGAAAGTAAAACTTTCGTTTATTAGGTGGGCAACAGTCCCTTGTTTTATTGTTTGAGGATGTGGGTTTGCGGAATGCGCGTTGTGCATACGGTGCAGAAGTCTCAAGAGTCCAGACGGACGAATGGGCCCGGTGGCTTGCTTATAAGCTGCCACACCTTTGCCTATTCGCCAACGCCGCTGCCCCCCCCGGTCGGCGCATGATCCCATCACCTGCATATTTCTATCGGGGCTAACCTGGGAGACAAAATAGACGAGCGGTTATCGAATATATCATTGGGTGGGATGAAGGACGAGCAAGGCACGGAGTCGCCACATCGTGTACGGAGAAGAGGTGAGAGTCTCCGTGCTTCCAGACGGAAAGAAACGTCGCATCGACACAGCATGCGATCAATCCCTTTGCGGTAGGCATATTCGCCAATACGCTCCAGCCCACACGAGAAAAAAGTTCACCGTGATTCCGATTCGAGCCCCGTCGTCACATGCCGCAACCCGTGCAGCGTGGCTCCGTCCCGAACAGCTGGAAGAGGTTCTTTTTCGAAAAGTGAGGAGCATGTGGAGCAACCTGGCCCCGGGTTCTTGCAGCTTCCCACCACATCCCGTTCGTCTGCTATAGGAGGTAGACCCGCAACTAGCACACAAACCATCCGCCGTCTCCCTATAACAACAGCGACCACGTCTCTCATATAGGTACTCCAGACTCGCTTTGTGTCCGCCTTCCAATCTCACGCGCTTGTTCATTTCTCCGCCCCTCTTCTTCCCAGAGTCAAAATCAGTCCAGCCATGCAAGGGTAGCTCAAGTAGCGCGCCGGCCGATTGCAAGTTTGGGACGCAACCGTCGGGAACTCGTTGGGAACGGTTCGTAGTTTGGCCGAGCTAGAAGGCATCGTGAAGACAGTACAGTACATGTCGGGAGTCGCCGGTGTTCTGGTTCAGCAGTAGTAGGCCCGAGTTGACTTCTGCGGCCGTCGGCCACCGCCCTGGGAACATGCATACATGCACGTATGCAAGCGGTCTGCAGATAGCCGAGGCACACTGCTCGTGGAGAACGGCAGAAGATGATGAAGAGGAGGAGGAGGAGGAGGCAGAGATCGACCGCGTAACTACCCGCAAACATGACAAGCCACGCCCTCATCATGCAGGACTCGAGGTGTAAACAGCCTCTTTGTGCCATGTCAATAGTTAACCATCATTAAGAAAGAGCCAGAAAACCCATATCTTTCGCCTTTCGTTGGCAAACAACGTCGAGGCTTTGTATCGAACATACGCCACCCGCATCATGAGCTGAGATGGACAAAGGAATCACATTAATTCTCGAAGAGTCACGCAGCTGGACCCTCCGAGGCCACAATCACACATGCAGTCGTCGCTCATCAATCCGCTTCAAAGTTTCCTCGTGCCGTTTGTCGGCCTCTACATCGCGGCCCGGAGCATGAGGTCCGAGATATCGACAGACAGGCCCGGCACTCAGCCAAAAACGCATAATATATGAAGACGGTTCGCGTGATGATCGGAATGCCGAGTCGGTATCATCGTTTCCTGTAAATTGTGTACGCAACATAGGAAGTAGTAGGTTCATCGACAGGATCGTCGAGGTGGCAGTGAGAAGCGTGAGCGGCGATTGCTTTCCTTTTCGATTTTGACTCTCCTTGTGGATTTTCATGCCAGAAACGTCGCATTTATTTTATCCGAGCAAAAAGCGACGTCTGGAGTGCCGAATGCGAAGCGGACGGGCTAAGGAAGCGCATGCGCCGCCGGTCTACGGCTTCCCGCAATCTGTTTGACTTTTTGCTTCATCCTCAGCCATGCTGCCATGTGATTACACTGGATGATGATCATCGACGGATCACGCCCGGATGCGAGCAACAAAAGACGTGTCGGATGCGAAGCGATGAGGAGGAGGTGCTGTATCACCGTGCCCTGCTTTGCCGCCACGACACCCGCGCATTTCTTTGAGCGTGTGCCGTTCAGAAGCCGCATTGAGTTTGATATTGGACATGGTATAAAGGCAAGATCGAGGATTCGACGACTCTGGGTGTTCGATCGATTCGATGGGATACTGATTGATGTATCACAAGGCTGGCCGAATATGGGTATGAACGCCGTTTCTCTCAATAAACGATCAGTGATCTGTAGGTCACAGGATTCATCGTCTGGAAGAAGCATGCTGTTATACCCTACTCCACCCGATGTTCGCACACGCATCGACCATCGTTCCCTACTGCCTATTGCGGACATGGGCACGTGGGCGGGCGGACGGACACGAACGCAAGCAGTCGCCGCTGGTACAGTTGATGTCAAGCTGATTGCTACTGAGAAGCATCAATCAGCCTCCGATAGGTTCTCATATGCACAGGTACATGGGCGGTTTGGAGCATAAGGTTTCGCTCGATTTGCCACACAAACACACGGTGCATTTCGTTTGCAGTAGTGCGCTCATCGTTTCGTGCTCGGAGGATCCGAGGTCGGCCAGCAGGTCAGAAACCGCCCCAGAATCAAGATTGTGCAGACGAATCATGATGCTGGCGAAAGGAGTTCTGTGATCTAGGCAGTTCACCATCGATGGGCAAAATCGAAAGACCAACCGAGCGGGCCAAGATTGGCAGAAAATGAGAGACTTAAGCGTGGATGATCAAGGCCGACAAAAGTAATACCCTTAGGCAACACCCCACGTGGGACTCGAACCCACACTGGATCTGAGGTCAGTGAAGGATTCATCAGGTATCGCAGAGTAGACGAGGCGACATACACCTCCAGATTTCACGTGATAGAAGTCTGGCGCGCTACCATTGCGCCAGCAGGGCACGGTCGATAATCTCGAGAGGTTTCGTGTCGAAGATTCGCCGGATTTTGCGGGGTTAAGCTATTTTGGCAAATATATAGTCAGTCACGACGGTCCTTGAGCACCGACGGTAGTGTTAAGCCAACGCTCGCCTACTTAATATGAGCCTGGAGCAGGAAGCATTACCACATGGGAAGTGATGAATGTCGGTGGAGAAATGTGCGGAACGATGTCCAGCAAGTCCACTTCGTCTGATCATGTCCACACCAGAGTGTAGCCTCACCCATCATGACCAGGCAACGCCACGCTACGCGAAATGCTAGCAAGTGAAAGAAAGCAGACGGCCCCTGCTGGTCTCTCTAATCGCTGTCCGGCTCATCGAGCGCCTCGTCACGAAGCTCGCCCCTCCGATCGACCTCCTCGGTCGCATCCGCCATCGTCACGTCCGGCCGAGGAGAGTCGAAACCATCGAACTCATTATCGAAGATCTCGAAATCTCCCACCGATGAACTGTCGTTCGGTTCGTCTAATTCCCAATCGGTCTCGTCGGGGTTGGACCACGCCCCAGACCCCCGGCCGGTCCCCTCCACGCCATCACCCTTGATTCTCTTCGCCGGACGCTCGTCGTCGCCCTCGGCGGCAGTGTGACCGTTGGTCGTCCTGTCGTTGGTAGATGTCTCGGGCCCGTCGGCATCCTTAGGAGCCTCCGAGTCTCCGTCCTGCGTCGTCGTCGTTGTCGTCGCGGCCTTTTCCTCTTTGACTTTGCGTCGGTATGTGTTCCGCTTGTCGCATTGCGTGTCGTTGTACTCTACGACTGTGTCAGAATCTATCACGATCCACGATGGGATGTCTTCGGTTCAGGTGGCAAAACGTACTTTTCAGCTCGCCCTCCAATCTCGGTATGAAGTCTTCGAATTCAGCATCCTTGAGCGCCGCGATGACATCTTGCGGTGAGATGGTCTTCTTGCCGCTGGAGTGGGCGTTTTCATTCGAACTGAGGCGCATGTTAGCAGTTTCAACGATGTCTTCCGATGCGGAAGGTCTCCACACTGGGCGGGACAGGCAAGTCCAGTGACAACGAGCACTTTTTGGGCGTCGGCATTCTCAGCCTTGGTGCAAACGTACTTTGATGCGATGAAGTTGACAAACACCGTGGCGCTTTTATGTAACGCCAACAGTGCGTCTTTGTGGATTTGGGTGTTTGCCGGTAGTACTCCTTTGGCGAGGCGAGCGATCATGGATTTGGGCAGGCTTAAGTCCTGTGAAGAGAATGGTTTTAGCATGGTGGTTCTCTTTAGAGCAAGGGCGCAAATTGGGGAGATCATACTTCGACGCCCATGCCTTCCTTGACGGCGCGGACGGGAGTCGACTCTGCGCCATCTTCCGGCCCTACTGAGGTGGTGGAGATGTTACTCTTCCGGCCAGGCATGAGTTTGGTGATGAACTGGGTGTCAGGACACCAGTAAAGGTTTCAGGGATGGTCCAGTAAAACTGATGGCTGTGAGCGTTGTGCCTTCTTGGGCGAGTTTGAGTGACAACACGTCAGTGACGCGAAAGGCGGAAAGGTGCATGTGCAGTGGTGAACGTTCGGGAGGCGGCGCGTGCGAGGGTGCGCTACAGTGCTGTACCCTGAACTTCTCCCTTTCGACTTCCCCTTCCCTTCTCCTCTCCATCACAAGCTTCTCAGGAATGGAATGTCTACGCGACGTTCTAATTCTCATGGTCACGAGATCTTCCATCGTGGCGCACACATGGGGCGCTCATGAAGCATGAAAGCCTGATGGCAGAAATGTCGACAGAGACGGACGAAGGCAATCCACTTCCACCGCAAGTCTCGCTTGTGCGGACTACACAGGCGACGGAGCTGCTCAAACGCTTCGATACCGACAGGTACAACCACACATGCAGCACTTCAGCTCACAAGCCAGACTGTCATCCAGTGCCTCGTTCGGACTCCGGACGGCTCCAAAGCACAACCTTGATATGCCTTCCCACGCCTCTTCCCTTGGTTCGCGTCTCTAGCTGGTCTATAACGCTGTGTGTTATAGCCTGCGCGTGCCGGGCGCGACATTCGAAAGCGTTTCACGATGCGGCGTGAAGCAGCATCATCAAGGACTATCATGTTGCGCCTGATGGTTGACGACCGGCTTCTTACGAGATGATGCGCGGCGACAGTGCTGGCGCTTGGTCGGTGGCGGTATATGTATCTGTTCCTGTTGACCATGTTGACCGAGAAGACAGAGGACATTCTAGAGAAGCCAGAGAAGCGCCTGCGCCGCGCGAGCCATGGCTGCCATGCGCCCGCCATGAACTAGCAAAGGTCTCGAACCATTCTCGTCCAACACGCGGAGACCGCAGAATATTGTAGCAAGATCTCACTAACAAGCCCAATTGCTTTGGACGTGATTCGCATCGTCGCTGTCTAGAGTTGTTGATGAGATGAGATGAATGAGGACACTCCTCGCTTGGCGTGTAGACATGTTATGGTTCACGCAATTGACTTATCATTACGGAAGCCCAACCAAAGTTTTTTTGTCCTCATATGATGCCAACATCCGGTACATATAAACTGGCCTTCTCCCCCTTCTTGAGCTTGACCACCAGGATCACCGACACCTCGAACGCAGCTGGGAAACCATTTTCGCAACAACACTCATCACCATTGCCAAGGCCCATCCTGTGGAAGGTCCGGAGAGAAAGCAACAACGGATCGAGACGAACGTCGCTTCTTCCACACATACCAAAAAGCGACTCGACCGTGGCGATGGCGTGTACAGACCCTGCGCTCTACGACAGCGAGGCCGACGAAAGCAAACGAAGAGACTCATTCCTGGACGAGGACGATGACGAACAGAAAGCCACCACCACCAAGCCCGTCGAGGCCCAACAACCGACCCAAAGGTCTACACTACTCGACATAGCGGCTTGTCTCCGAGAGCAGACCGCCACCGACGACGACGTCGACGATGACGACGCCGCCACCACACCAGTCACCCCAACCATGACCACGGCAACATCGCGCCACCCACGCATGTCCCAAAGAGGCACAACGGCCGCCCACCCATCCCAGCAGCAGCGTCGCCGGCCCTGGATGACCTCCTACGACCTCATCGCCTTACGCCAAGACCTCCTCAACCCAGCCCGCCTCTCAGAAAACCTGAAGCACGAACGACCGTACCTGACCGACATCAGCCACCTCTCGCACCAGCTCTCCGCGCTGGCGCCCCTCGACCGGGGCCATGCGGCCATGCTCCTGCGCCTGGAGACGTGCCGGCAGGACCTCGCGGCCTTTCGGCGGAGGAATCAGCAGGCAGGGGTGATGGATGCTTGATTCGATGTGTCGGGCATCTGAAACCACCAAGTCCGCTGGATCGAGAGCTGCACCGTTTGCGCTGATGTGAATGTGTACTGCGACGGGAAGTCGCTGATGCGGTGTGGAATGAACGATGAGAATAATGTGTGCTTACGTTTTGCGTGCACGGCCAAACACGGTCGGCCTGATAGGCCCTTCTAACGATGACGGAAGTCCGCATCACGCCTGTGTTGGCGCGAGATGATGTGGCGCGCCACTCCACTTTGATATGCGGATTATGTAGTATCATAAAAACACATAGCGCTGAAACTTTCCATCCATTCCGTGTGTCAGGTAGCATCAGTATCGCCATACAAACAAGCGCTCACCTCACCATATACCCCTTACGACAATCGCAGCTTCACTCAATATTCGAAATCGTCGTCCACCCCGGCCTCCCTCTCCTTCCCCACGGACTCCTGAGCACGGTACATCTCCGCGACCTGCCTCGCCGTCGTCGCCTGGTCGGCCTTCTTATCCTCCCTCACGCGAATGAACCTGGGGAACCTCAAACTGACGCCCTTGTGCACACCATCAGCGCCGAACTCGCCGGCCGCGGCACGGTACCGTGGCGAGAGCGTCAGGTCCGCCGTCTTGACCTCCCAGACATATTTCGGCTCGAACCAGACGTCCGGTTGGTCGTTCTTGCCCGCTGAATGGTCGTAGAAGGGCTTGGGACGGTCGATGACAAGCGGGGAGAGGGTGTCGTGGAGTTCGGTGAGGAGGGCTTCCGAAAAACCGGTGCCGATGTTGCAGACGGTTTCGTACTTCTCCGTCGTGGGGTTGTAGCAGGCGAGGTGGAAGGCGCCGTAGACGGAGGTGCGCTTGCCTTTGCCGTAGTAGGCGCCGAGGACGACGAGGTCGAGCGAGTCCCCCGCGCCGGAGAGGTAGTCTTTCTTGACTTTGAGCCAGTTTTGCGACCGGCGGGAGGGCTCGTAGTGCGATTCCACCCCATCGAGCATCTTCACCATCAAGCCTTCGCACGATGCTTTGACGGAGTCCTCGAGCAGCGTTTGGATCTCTTCGATTTCACGCGTGTTGCCAAACTTGGCGAATGCGAATTCACCTTCGACTTCGTCGAATGCGCCGTACATCAGATCTCGTCGCTCGCGGAAGGGTTTGTTGACCAGCGCCTCGCCGTCCAGGAACAGGACGTCGAAGGCGAAGACACAAACCTTGACCTTGACGTCTTCGATCTTGACGTCCTTCTTCTTGCGCGTCATGAGCTGCTGGAAGGGTAGAACATGCTTCTTCTCGACATCCCAAGCCACGGTCTCGCAGTCGAGCACGAAACTTTTGGTACCTTGCTTGACCCAGGTCGGCAACTTGGCGAGAATGTCGGGATATTTCTTGCTCAGGTCTTCGCTGTTGCGGGAGAAGATATTGGAGATTCCACGGTCGGACTTGCCGGCTGCAGGTGCTACAGTGGTAGCAAACCCTTGATCCGCGTCATGAGCGACAAAGTGTATCTGCGCCCGCTCGCCGTCATACTTGTACTCGCAGGTGAAGTCTTTGCCTTCGAAGCGATCCAGCACTTCGCCGATGGACTTGGTGGGTTTGGCAAGCATGGGCTTAAGCGGCACACCCGGCTGGAGCTTGCACGTTTCGCGAAGCTGCCAGATGCCGCCCTCTAGCATCGCTGGCACGATGACTTCGTAGCTCGGTAGCTCGTTGTATACTGTTTTGAAGACTTCCTCGCCTCTCTTGAGCTCCGATTCGGACGGTACTTTCTTCCCTTCTTGCGAGACGGCGTGCGCGACCATAGCTTGAGCGAGAGCGACCTGCAAGTTTTTGTCTGCAAGACCCAGTCGCATTTTGCCCTCGAGTGCACGAATGATGAACTTCGACTCGCTCGAGCCACCTTTGTCCTTGTTGATGTCGATAGTCTGACCTTTGGCGAGACCGACATCGGCAGCCGACAGTAGCTTCTTGATGCCGTCCACTTTCCGACCTTGTGACCCTTGACCTTCTACGGTGGCGATCTTCATGAGTCCTTCCCACACACCTCGAACGGTGAGTGGTTTCGGCTTGAACATGGTCGGCTGATTCTGCCTACTCTTCGCCGCTACCAAGCCAAGATCGCCAATCTTTTGCTGATCTTCTTTGATAATCTTGAGGCTTCGGCCAGTCGTTTCGCCGATAGCCTTCATGATCAGTGACTCGCCGATCCCGAGCTCGACGCCGGCATAGTCGGCAGCTAGCTTGCCAATCATCAGTAGCACTACCGGAAGGAGATCATTGGGCGTGAGCCGAAGCACTTGGCGGAGGAATGCAGCACAGTGTGCGAGGATTTCCAGGCGCTTTGTCGTCATCTCGATCTTCGAGAAAGTGGTACAGAGCGCAGCATACGGTACCGGAGCACCAGCTTTCCAGTCAGGGTAAGGATCTTTATTCGTCGACCGAAGCGTGCTTTGCACCTTTTCCCGTGCTTTGGAAGCCACCTCAGGCTTATCGTCTTCTTCCTCTTCCTCGGAGACTTCAGCTTCGACCTCGGCCTCTGCAACAGAACCTGACTCGCTATTGGTGGCCTCCTCTTCCCCCTCAACGACAAGCTTCTTTGAGACTCTGGCGACAGCTCTCGTTTCACCCTTCGAAGCCTTGGATGGTTTGGCAGGTTCCTTGGGCTTCGACGGCTCCCCGTCTTCCTCAGCGTCTTCGATGTCCACATTAGTACTTGCAAGTCTGCGCTTCTTGCTAGGAAGCACATCCTCGTCATCCTCATCTTTCACGACAGCTCTGGCCGCACTCTTCACCTTCGTCGCCACCCCCTTTTTCGCCTTGCCAGTGGTTGCTGGCTTCTGCCGCTGTTTCTTCGTGGGCGGCTCGATGGCATCTGAATCGCCCCCAACTTCCTCGTCTCCTTGGCGCGAGGCTGTGCGCTTTTTGGAGGGTGAAGAAGATGCAGACTCGGTCTTCACTGCCTCGACCTTACCCTGTTCCGCTTCTTGTTCCTCTTTGACCGGCGTACTTTCTTCCATCTTGACATCTTCTGCATCTGCGGGCCCACTTGTAGCATTGCTCTCTGAGCCTGCAGTGGCGCCGATCACTGCCTCTGCCTCCCCATCCTCCGCTTTAGGCTTGCTATCCGCTTTGGACGAGTACTTGAGCTTCGACTGCTGAGGTGCAGCTTTGGGGGACCCGTTCGGATTGCCGAAGAACTTGCTATATCTCTGTCAGTCTCACCAGACTGCTCGGACTCCTGGTGGGGCGCGGAAAAGGCACACCCAAGAGTCTGTTGCGACGGCCGGACGTACCCCAGAGTAGATTGTTTGGGCGCCATCGTGCGTGATCTCGTATGGTCCCTCACTGGTGGGTTCCAATGCTTGTACAACGACCTCGAATCCCGTGACGCGAAGGCTGCCTGGGCTGTCGGAGTGCTGTTGTGACTGAGGAGGACTTGGGAGGGGCTAGCCTTGTATCTCGCCGCGCAAGATGTACGAGGTAGCGAGCATCGAGACCATAGCATAACACAGTATGAAGTCTTCAGTGTTTGAGCAATTGATAGACCAATTCTCAGTCGGTGAGTGCAGGCATCAGCTACGATGTCGCGTGGTGGGACGCGAAGCGCGACAGATTGCCGAATCGGTGACGTTGACACGACTTTCGCCAACGCCATCATCACCGAGGCCATTTACTACATTTGTAAGTATACATAACCACATATCCAGATCTACAACATTGCTCGCAGAAATACTGTCTATCGGCCATTGACAAGAAGCAACAGACCGAGCAAACCACTCTTCCGATCTGGCGTATCTTCTCTGGAAAGCAACCTCGCCTCCCCCTCCTCCTCCGCCACCAGCATCAAACAACCTCCCGTCTCCGGCTCCTATAACCAATCCCACCCTCACCATGTCGCGCCCTCCATCCCAACCCAAATTGACCCCTCAATTCTGCTTCAACCAAACCGCCCTCCGAGGTAAGCAAAATCCCCAAGAATCTCCCCAACAACCGCTCAGTAACGAACTCATTTCCCAACCAAAAAGCCCCATGGTGAGAACAAAAACAGACTTCCTCCGCACTTCCCGCACCGTCGTCGACGACACCATCAGCCAAAACCTCAACGCGCTCCTGACGCCCTCCACGACGCCCTTCGACCCGAGCTCGACGAGCACCTCCTCCCGTCCCACCTACCGCCACCGACCCATCGACGGCCCCTCCTGCGCCGCCTTCAAGTCCCAAGTCCTGTTCCCGAGTTGGCAGGCCCGCAGCGACGTCTTAGCTTACTGCGCCGGCGTCGCGACGTCGCCAGACCCCGAGGACCCGGATCACGTGGTGCGGGAGGTGGAGGACACGCGCGCAAGAGAGAGGGTGGTGGACGAGAGGTTGGATCCGTATAGTGGGAGGTATTTCCCTCGAGAGGCGCGGACGGAGGCTTTGGCGGGGTTGATAAGGAACGAGAGGATGGTGGAGAGTATTATTCGGGCGCGGACGTGGGGGTTGGTGGGGGAGAGG
>Ga0058704_10000300_pt1 | contig 26874 bp, 33 predicted proteins | sample AgamicMgSfe_FD_71363 | JGI IMG/M metagenome (GOLD analysis project Ga0058704, IMG submission 71363) | Agave microbial communities from Guanajuato, Mexico - Mg.Sf.e | ecosystem: Host-associated > Plants > Phyllosphere > Phylloplane/Leaf | place: Guanajuato, Mexico | collected 2012-05-30
GAGTTGCGGAGCTCGGACGCGATTGAGGTTCTGGAGCCGGAGGGATCCGGTGGAAGCGGTGGTGGCAGGGCAGATCCGGCAGGAGAGACGGTGCGGCATGGCGAGAAACACGACGTGGCTGCTCGAACGCAGTCGCTGGACTAGCGTTTTTCTCCATTTGTAGAGAGTAGATTCCGTCACACATGCGCCGAGCCACCAAACACCCTGCTGAACAGCACCTGTGTCAGATATCAACGCCGCTGACTGCTCTCCTCAGTTCCGAACCCACCGCAAACCCCTAGACATATCTGCCAAGCCAAGATAAGCGAACTTTTCCCTCCACTGCCACGTTCAGAACGCTTCCAACGAGAAAAACATACGCTACGCCGCAGAGTACAAAAGACAAAGACATCAATCTCATCAGCGCCAGACCCAGACCTCTCAAGACCATCCATTCCGACCAGTGAGCACCACTTTACTGTTTCAAAACACACCCATCCACCGGCGCAGCCCGAATAGCCTCATGACTGAACAACTGCTTCAAACTGCCCTGTGCCTGGGACCGTCGTCGTCGTCCGCGATCATCGCCATCCGGAGGACACTTCGCATACGACAAGTCGTCGGCCTCGACCACGCGAAACGACGTCAGGGTGCTGGCGCTGCTGGTGAGACTGCCGTCTTGCGGTGTGATGCTGAGAGGGGTCGATGTGGTGGGGAAGGGGGTTACGAGGTCGATTAGTTTGTTGTTGTTATTGTGGCTGTTGAGTCGACGAGAGGGTAGTGGGCGAGAGGAACTGATCGATGCGAGCGTGCCGACGGAGGAGGTTGGGGAGTGGATTAGGGAAGGGAGGGCACTGCTGCTGCTGCCGGTGGTGGTCGTTGATGCTCGGGTGTATTGGGGCCGGCGTGGGAGCTTGGAGTCGGTGGTCCAGGTATTTGGGGGGAAGTCTGTGAGGTAGCGGGTGGGTTCGGTGGAGTCGTCCTCGTCGCTTGAAGAGTTGGGGTCGTCGTCGATGGAGAGATCGGAGAAGGTGAGGGAGACTGGTCGGATGACGGTGGGCGAGCGTTGGGGTAGGATGTCAACGGTGGGAACGTCGAAGTAGGAGGATGATGATGGGGTGATTGGAGGGGTGGGGAGAGGCGCTGGCTTGGTGTTGTCTTTTCTTCGGCAGCTATGACGGTCATCAGTACATAGTAGAGGTTGGGGAGGTGGCGAGCGGTCTTGCCAACGTACGCTTCCGAACAATATAGAAGGCTGACTCCGGGGGTAATGATCTGGGTTTCGCAGGTTGCGCTGTTGCGTCGTTAGTGATCTCTGCCGTCGGTCGTGATTCACACCGATCGTACATACCAAAACTGAAGAAAGCTCGCCATGTCTTCCACTTCCTCGTCTTGCTGCACGACCTCGGTGATTCCGACCTTCCGGTACGCACCCAGAGTAGGTTTGCTACTCGATCCGCTCTGGCCTTGGGAGGGTGCGTGGTGATGATGGTTGCTGTTGTTGTTGTTGTTGTTGTTGTTGTAGCTGTTCCCTCTCTTCAGGACAGGCGGTTTGGAAGGTCGGGCATGTGTCGGAAGCAGCTTACGCCCGTGGTCCGACGAGCGAGTATGCTTGTGACTCATGATGGGTGGAATGGTGACGATATAGTAGCACAATTCGTTGATCCGTCAGCAATACAACAGGTTCGCTATCAATCGGGTCCAAAGAGCCAATGGTTGTGCAGCGTGAGATCCTCTTATCGGTATCAGTGGGCTTCCTGCGGTCTCCAGTTGGCAGTGATGAGACCGATATACGGTCTGGAGAGATGGCGGATCCAGCAGGGGTTCGCTACGTTGTTGGAGCTGTGAGTCTGCCGACGTGTAAGTATTCAGGCCATTCAGAGTATGGGATCACCACGAGTCTGGTCGTAAGCCACCTTAAAGAAGGGACGCCATACCTGTACCGATTGGAGTGACCTTGATGTGCTCTCCAGAATTGGCGATAAGGTAGGTCTAACTCGGATAAGGACGGACCCGTACCGATGAGTGATAAGCTCGAACCGAACGCAAGGAGGCGAGCAGATGGCCGTGAGTGGAGTGAAGTACTGTATGTAGTGAGTGTTGTAGCGTGGGAGAAGAAGAAGAAGAAGAAGAAGAAGAGGAAGAAGTGAGTAGCCACGAACGAGATGCCTACCTGAAAGGCAGTGATATGACTGTTCGTGAGTGTTATCGTCGTCCCGTCGAAATGGCGTGCGGAAGGCGCCTTCTCGCGGCATCCCGACTCGGAACCTAGACCCACCATGGTAACCCCGTGGATGGAAACGATGCGAGGCGACCGGATTGGGGGAATGCTTTCGGTGAGGCGCCGTGGCACTCGTGGCGGTTTGTGATGGAATGGATGGAGTGGGGAGATCAAGCCGGGAAGCCGAGCGCTGGACTCTTCTCCCTTGGACCCTCGTTCTTGTGATTTTCACATGCACGGCATCCAACAACAAGTCCACATGTCGACAAGTATTTTGGACCTGCAGGCGCCTCGATCTCCTCGCCCAGACGTTCTCTTTGACGAATCCTCTTCATTCCATCTCAATCCCTCACACACGTCCCTCACACCGACCAATGTCTCACTCGGAAGAGAACGCTATTGCCATGAATCACATCTGATGAATCCATCAATCATGATTGTTATTCATCATCATCATCAGGAGATAGAGAGGTCCACATGTGCTCCCATTCCCAGCCAGCGACTGGAACGATTCGGTGTTCCGTGGAATGCGACAAGGCCCCGTCGTGGCACCACGAGCAGCTTTGCAACTATATGCGGCGCCACATTTCCATTGCTATCGTCTCCTGCCGACACGTGTAGGGGTTGGAACCATCCTGCCTAGAGGAAAACGCTCTTTCGAGCATGGCTACCCAACATCTTTCAATGGTGTGGTGTTCATGCGGTTGGCCATGAATACGACGCTATCTCCTGTGCCTTTTCCAACATTATCGCCTACGTACAGAGTCACCGACCCATACGCGCCGGAGTCACCGAAAAGCAACCGGGTCTCTCCACAATCCATCACCATCCGCACTTGACGAAGAGTGTGGAGATAGCCGTCTCACGATTGAGCACGTTTCGTCACCGTCACCGTCAGAGGAATGGCTTTCGATGAAATGTTTGGGTATGGAAGGGTGCGTCACCGTCGATCCTCTTTCAAACAACCAACCCAACACCGGCCCTGAGAATTCGAAGATAACAATTGGTTTCGAGGTCGTGCGGTCCGACCTCACCCAGTTTCGCTGCTCTCATCATTAGACAGCGAACTGTTCCCGATCCCACCCTCTCGTCACTTGCTTCCTCAGTTTCCCGCCCTCTCGTCACCCCCTTTCCAACTCCACTCGGAACAACAACACTTCTGTCATGTCCGTAGCCGACTATCGTCTCATCCACCCCCGTTTCGGATCGCGTCATCTGCAAAACCCCACTTCGCCAGAATGCAGTGAGGTCGTACTGAGACCAGCACGCGCCACCGCTTGTGGCACAGTCACACTTCCACCCGGGCACCGCTCGTGCGACATGTCCCGGTAGCTACATACCCACCACCACAGGCCGAAACCGGTCTCAGCCATCCACAGCAGGAAGAGGCTTTGCGTCCCTCCACGGCGCGCGATCGGCCCGTTGGCACTGCGCAAGCAGTCGAGCGCGTCGGACGGGCTCGGATGTGTTGTAGTCGTCTTCGCGAGGGGCGAGGGGGAGGGTCATTGCCATTATGGATTTGTCTTTGGAAGAGGGTGCGGTGTTGCTGGCGATTGATGATGACGACGATGATGATGATGACGACGATGATGATGATGATGATGATTTGCGGCGGTGGGTGAAGGTGAGGTGCATTGTGGTATGTCGAGCTCGGTTGACCTTTGGTTCTTGGGATGGAAGAGGTAAACTGGTAGTGGGTATGTTGCTGTTGATGGATCGACTTGTCATGAAACTTATCGATCAAGTGAAATGAGGCCGGGAGATCACGCAGCATATGTACTTCTATCCCAAAGCCATTCTTTTAGGCAGACAGTATCTAAAGACCGAACGTCGGAGGAATCGGGCTTATCATCAGCAGTCGACGAGCCCGGAGTTTGGAGTTTGGATGGCTTGGAAGCCAATGAGGATGCGACAGACAGGCCGGGTCGGTTTTCGGCCGACGGAACCAAGCACCGGCGCGGCGCCGTGTTCAAACTCATCCCGACTCCGGTCGTGATGATCGCTGCCTGCTGCCATCCTCGATGCTCGTACACACTGCAAGCGGAGCTGTCATGCGATTGATATACGCATCTCGTAGTCTGCTTCGACGACGAAGGGAAACTTGTAACGAGGAAGAATGTCGTTATGATGGAAGATGGTACCTCCTGTCCGGTTAAGCAAGTCCCACGTCGTCAATCAACCCCGCTCACCACGACATCAGAGCCGGGACGCAGTGTCGCTTCTGCCTGTGTAGGTAGGTAGGTAGGTAAAAGAAACTGTAGAAGCGTTATCCAAGACGGCGACATCGTTTCAGGTCCACACGTAGGTCGAACCGCAATCTCACTCATCATCTTGCACAACATTACAAAAACACCCCCAACATGTCCATCCAACAAGTCCAATCCACCGGCATCTACCACGGCCTCCCCGTCTACCCAGCCGAGCCCTCAGGCCTGACGGCCATCATCACGGGAGCCAACGGCATCAGCGGGCACCACATGCTCAAAGTCCTCTCCCAAACCCCCCACCGCTGGAAAAAAATCATCTGCCTCAGCCGCCGCCCGCCTCTCCTCGCCGACGGCCTGCCCCCGAACGCCTCGCACATCCCCCTCGACTTCCTCACCTCCCCGCAGGACATCGCCCACACGCTTCGGGAGCATCACGTCACCGCCGACCACGTCTTCTTCTTCTCCTACATCCAACCCCCGCCCAAGCCCGGCCAGCCAGGCATCTGGTCCGACGCCGAGGAGCTGGTCCGCGTAAACTCCCGCCTCGTCTCCAACTTCCTGGCCGCGCTGAAACTCGCCTCCATCACGCCGAAACGCGTCATGCTACAGACGGGCGCGAAGAACTACGGCGTCCACCTCGGCCCGACCAAAGTCCCGCAGGAAGAAACCGACCCGCGCGTCACCCTGGAGCCGAACTTCTACTACCCGCAAGAGGACCTGGTGGCCCGGTTCTGCGCGGAGACGGGCGGCGGGTGGAACGTGTGCATGCCCGGCCCGATCCTGGGCGCGGTGCCGGACGCCGCGATGAACGCCGCGTTCCCGCTCGCCGTCTACTGCGCCGTGAGCCGGAAGCTCGCGCAACCGTTGGTGTTTCCGGGGGATATCGGCGCGTGGCAGATGAACCAGTCGATGAGCAATTCGATGCTGAACGCGTTCATGGAGGAGTGGGCGGTGCTGCTGGGTCCGCCGGATCAGAAGTACAACACGTGCGATGGGAGTGCGTTCGCGTGGGAGTCGGCGTGGCCGAGGGTCGCGGGGTGGTATGGGATCGAGGCGGAAGGTCCGCGGGAGGGTGGGGGGTATAGTGAGACGGAGACGCCTTACGTGCCGAGAGGGTATGGTCCGAAGGGCGTCGCGAGGCGCATGTTCAGGATGACGGAGTGGGCGAAGCGGGATGAGGTGAAGAAGGCGTGGGAGGAGTTGGCGGAGGAGCATGGGCTGACGCAGAGGGAGTTGGTGGACGTCGATCGGGTGTTTGGCTTTCTCGACGGCACGCTGTGTCGACCGGCGCCATTGAACTTTTCGTATGTTTCCCTACATTCGTGCTTGATACCGAATACTGATTTTTTCCCTCTAGCATGGACAAAAGTCGCAAACTGGGCTGGCACGGCTTCGTCGATTCGTCCGAGGGTTTGCTGGAAGTGTTCAAGGATTTGGCCAAGATCAAAATGATCCCACCGGTGCCGCTTGTGAAGGTGGAGTTCAATTGAAGGGGTGTAAATCTAGCATAAGAGGTGTGGCTTGGGGGATCTTGTTCATGGCAAATGAAGCTCCGAGTTGGCACATTAACGGTCTCCCGTAAGGCTTCGTGAGAGTTCGGGCTGCACGACCGCACGCTTCACTACTGCGCCAAAAGCACAACCACAGCCCCTGGAGGACCAAAGAAAACCAAAAAGAATGGGCGAGCCTTGGCCTCGTATTGAAGTATAGGAAGAGCCGAAGGCGGGGCTCGAACCCGCGACCTTGAGGTTGTCTCTCTTTGAGAGTTTAAGAGCCACACGCTCTACCGATTGAGCTACCCCGGCGATGAGAAGTGGTGAACCACTCTCGGCTTCATGCGTCGGTTGCGCTTGCCAAACTATATGACCGTGCATGGCAGTCGCGCGGCATCTTCCCAGTAGAAGTCAGGTGCTCTTGGTGTCATCGCTGCGCGTCGAGCTCTCGCAGACAGCAGCGGGGATCGTGGTTCATTGTTCAATGGTAGGTGGTCGGATGCAGGGACTTGCGCACGAAAGGGTGAGGGGTGATGTTGGTGTTGGTGCAATGGAGGAGCGACGTTGCAAGATGTAAACATGGACGACGACCACGTGTGCTGAGTGCATTCACGGCACGATGGTGCCATCGGGAAACCTTAACCACCTGCATCTTGGACGGCCGCATCTATGCACACAACTCACAGCAGCTATCATCCATCTCTTTTACAACATGGATGATCGTCCATTGCGTCGGTCAACACTCGATCAGGAACAGGATTTGAAGACTCCACCATGGAATCGAGGTGTCAGGCTCATTGCACACCGGGTATCATGCTAAAACACCTTCCCATCGTCACCATCACGTGCTCCTCTCGACCACGTCCTCCCTCTTACCCTCCACCACCAACATCACCGGTGCAGGCGACCGTGCGAACCCCTCCGGCACCCCCCTCGCCGGCCGTCCCATCTTCCCATACGCTGGCCCAACCCAGCACCCCAACAGTCCACTCCACCGACACCCGCCCGCGAGCAGCCTCTGGATCATCTTGTAGATGTGCACGTCCGCATAACACAGCCCGGTCTTGGGGTCGCGGTACTTCGCGTCCCAAGTCGTGATGGCGCAAAGGGGCTTCGGGGGCGCGGGCGGCATGAGGGAATCCGCGTTGACGCGGGGCCGTCGCTGCTTGGCGAGGAGGTATTTGGACTCTTCTGGCGTGAAGGTTGGGTGACTGTCGGGTAGGAGGATGCTGGCGGTTGCGGTGGGTTCGAGGGAGGCGTTGATGCTTTTGGTGCTACGTTTCGATGTGGCGCTCTTCTCCAGCCCCTCGAACTGCTCGAGGATGACCAGAGAGCGCTGAGCCTGCTCACGTATGACCGGTACTGGCGGAGGAGGCGGTGGCAGTGTTGATGGTGCTACCACGGGTTGAACTTGAATAGCGTGGGCGGGTACACCACCAGGCGGCCAGCCACCGTACGGCTGCTGCTGAGGCGGTAGCGATGGTACATCGGGGACCTGGTAGTGTTGTCCAGGAGCTTGCAATACCGATGGTAGCTGTTGAAATGCTTGACGTGGTTGCGGAGCAGCGACGTCGGTAGGCGCAATCAGCACGCTCGGTGCCACAGTCTGGGCTGGCCGTGGCGAATCTGTCATTGGTGATGGCACATTAGGTGGAGTCTGCGAGGCATAATCATGTATGCCTTGAAGCCACGGCACCGGCGTGGGATCGTGTGCAGATGTGGATGCAGCGACAGAATCTGGTGTTGATCTGGCTTGAGTCTCGATGACGGAGATCGACGGCGGCAGCGACGGTGCAGAGTCCTCCATTCCAGAGGGTATCGATGGGCGCTCCGATGTTTCACATCCCGTACCATGCGTCCGATCCACTGCCCCCTCATCCGCCGTACCTTCGCCCGAACCCAACTTCTTCAACTCATCCTTAACATTGACATCTCGACTTCCATGCTCACACCTGTCCTCCACCATCCTCAACCCAGCCCAGACCGCACTCCCGCTCCAAGTCTTCACCACCGGCCCCTCGAGCCTCTTCTGCCTCTTAGCCGCCAACATCTCATCCCGCACCCTCTGCCTCTCCGCCTCCTCCCTCTCCCACCGCCCAAACTCCTTCGCCGTCTGCCGCTCAATCTTCTCGCACACCTTCAAGCGCTCCTCCTGCGTCAGGTTCGCCCGCTTCTTCGTCTTCTCTCGCTCCGCGGCATCCTTCATCACCCGCCGTTGCCTCTCCGACCGTTCGTACGATTGCTTCAGGTTCGCGTGCGTGACTTCTCGGTTGGCGACCGCGAGCGAGCGGTGCGATTGGCGCGTCGGTGCGTCGGCAGGAGTCGGCAGCCAATTCGCGCGTTCGCTCTTCTTCTTCGGACGCTCGGCCGGTGCGGCGTCTTCCATCTTGACGTCGTCCGCAAGCTTGACCTTCTTCTTCTGGTGCCAGGCCGGTAGCTTCAACCTAGCATCCTTCGCCTTTCGCTTCTGCCTCTGCTCCTTTCTCTCAATTTTCTTCAGGTCCTTCTCGCCCGTCATGTCCTCCGCTTGACCCTCTTGGGGAGGTCCTGCATCTTCCTCCCCACCCGAGGACTCCAACGCATCATCCTCGTCGTAGCCTTTGTCGGACTCTTCGTAGTCAGCTGCCTCGTCTTCTTCGCCATCTGACCCAAGTTCCTTCTGGAAGTCTTCATCGTCGATTTTGGCGAGCAAAGACGCGTAAAGGTTTCCCGCTGTGGAGCGTTTTGCGCGCGTTGCGATCAGACCCGTCGTTCCTACATCTTCACCCTCAGAACTTGCACCCGACTGCTCATCATCTGACGACATGTCCAGACACCAGTGTAGCAGTGATACCACGGCCGACAAGCATTTCTGTGTTTTGTTGGATCACTGCGTACATGTATCTACATATGTAGGTAGGCACGTGCTGAGGCATGTGATCTGGAAGAATACTGGCTCGGTGCTCGGCCCGTGGTACAGCCGCTAAACTTCATTAGGAAGTTGTAAGAAGATACATGTAGTGTGGCGTTTGCCGGAAAACACCTCGAAGTCTTCTTTTACAGTATACAAGACCCATGTCTCGTCCCACATTGAATATCATCCTGATACGCATGACCTTAGACTCGTTCACGCCGCATGTGACAATGACCACCAAAAAGAGCAACGCCATGGGCTACGTAGTAACAGGCACAAGGCCGACCTCTCCGCCCAGAAAGTTTTGATGCATCTTCGAGCCAGGAGAGCTGTGTCATGGTGTTCGGGTATCGGTCTTGCAGACGCTCAAAGCCGTAGAGGCGTGTGGAAGACCATTTGCAGCTCGTCAGTCTCGGTTTGCGACTGATGATATGGCCATCACACAGCCCAGTCCCTACCATGAGCAACCCGCATTTCCATCACAGTGATGCGGCGACGACGTGTGTAATTCAGTACCATTCGGACCGAGATCATGGCTCTTGCCGCATGGCAGGAATGGAGGCTTGAAATTGATTTCACGATCGAGTTTACACCCCCAGCAGAAACTCCCAGCTGGCACCTTGTCCGCGCCAGATTCATGCAAGCACGTAAGGCCACAGCAATAAAGCCATAAAGCCACATGCACCATCCGTAGCCACCCAGCAACACAAGCGCACCACCTCTATTTCTTCTTGTCCTTGCTCGCGCCCTTCGTCTTGGCCACACCACGGGACTCCTTGCTGCGGTTCTTCCTTTGCTTGCCTGTTGTACGTTGTCAGCACTCTCCACTATGTCACAGTAAACACGCTTATGGCGCTGAATCGCCCGGGTGTACGTACGCTGCTGTCTGCTCGCCTTCTCGATCTTGGTGGCCTGGCCGTATCTCACCAGCCGGTAGTGCGGCTCGAATTTCTTCATCGCCTCGGCCGAGTCGTATAGAAGCGCGAAACCCGTGCTCTTGCCACCACCGTATTGCGTCCTGAAGCCGAAGCATGAAACCTGGTCCTTGTTCATCTTGTAGAGTTCGCTGAGCTTCGCGCGGAGCTCATCCTTGGAGACGTTCGGGCGGTTGGGGTGGAGGACGTCACTGTGTGATCGCTGTTGTTAGCATTCGATAGTCGACTGCCGGTTGACGATGGGCGGGTTGGTGTAGAAGGAGGGCCTGGCGGGACGGAGATGGAACGGAGGGTGTTACGCACACGACCATCTGCTTGCGGCCCAGAAGCGGGTTGCGGATGAACTTGCGCGTGCGCAGGGTCACTTGTCCCTCCGACATGATGGCGATTGCGATATGTGTCGGTGGTTGATGATATGGCAGTGAGCGCTCGCCTGCGTAATCAAAGGTCGTCGATGCGGTGGAGACGGATGAATTTTGGGCTTGTGTCTGCGGGTGAAGTCTTGGCGGGGAAAACCACGTTGTATGCCTAAGGCAGACAACATCTCCTCTACTTCACCTCAGGCTATGTGACTTGAGATACATACAGTTGTGGAATACCTCGAAGGGGCGAGCTCTCACACTGGTACTCAGCGATGGACTCTCAACTGCTATTGTTCCGCCGCCAGTACCTTCAACTTGTCGAACCGGACTTTCTAGCCTGGCCACCCAAGCAGCTGCTCAGGGATGCCGGCGTACAAGCATGGCTGTACAAGAAGCTGTTCGATACAGACCAGAACTCAACACTCCCGCCAGAGCGCTATCAGCTACGAGTGTTGAAGTCACTACTAGCAAAGATCGAACAGTCGATTGAAGATCCAGAGGAAGACGTAGGTGTTTTCCAATTTTTCCTTCAGTGCCAGCATCGCCCCTTCTCCTCAAAACAAATCATTCTGATAAGAATCCCTTGCACCACCCGCAGGAAATCTCAGATGCCCTGATGTCTCATCTCTCCACCCTGTTCAGCGCAGACTTGCCCTCCGAAACCGCAGCCGTGCAGCTCAAAGCCTACGTGACATTCTCGTGCCCACCAACCTCTTCGTCCTCTTCACAAACAATTTCTAACAAAAACGACGGCGACGGCGACGACGACCCGACCATCACCCTTCTTGAACGCCGCCACCTCATCTCCGGCTCTCGGACAACCGGCTTCCGCACCTGGGAAGCAGCGCTCCATCTCGGCGCCTACCTCCTCAGTCCCCAAGCGGCAGACGTGATTCGCGGGAGAAACGTCCTCGAACTCGGCACGGGCACGGGCTTCCTGTCCATCCTGTGCGCGAAGCATCTACAAGCGCAACACGTCACCGCCACCGATGGCGACGAGGGCGTCGTGGAAGCGCTGCGGGAGAACTTCTTCGTCAACGACCTGGATGACGAGCGAAAGGTGCTGACGAGCATTTTGCGCTGGGGCAGAGGGCTGAAGGGGACGTGGGTGGAAGAGGATTGTGAAGCGTGGCCTTACGATGTCGTTGTCGGGGCGGATATTGTATGTCTTGACAGCGATTCCCGACAAACGGATCAAGTTCACGATGATGCTGACAGCCTTGGGTTTTCCAGACATACGATCAAACCGGCATCTCCGCCTTGGTCGCCACCCTACGCTTTCTCTTCGACATACGACCAAACTTACAAGTGCTGATATCGGGCGCGGTGCGGAACGCGGAGACGTTCGAGTCATTCCGACATGCTTGCCGTAAGCCCTCCATATGCACACGATACGGTCCAATCAAGGTATACTGATAGCGTCCGACGCACACAGTAAGGAGCAAATTCAGCCTCACAGAAATCGACTTCCAACCCAAGACCATGCGCGAGCAGACAACTCTATTCTACGCCACGGCCGTGCCGCTCAAGATCTTATCCATTCGCGGACCGTCACGAGGAGAGAAACCCGTTTGAACCAACCTGGTAAATTGCGGCGTGAGAACTAGCACAAGACTCTGGCTTCACTTACAAGAGAGTCCTCGCTATCGCTACAGACATGTGGCAGAAGAGAATATAAAAGGTATACACAAGGAAGCCCCGCTCGTAATCATCAAGTGAAGGTCCAGCCTCAGCAAGAGATATCATAGTCTTGATTCCAAGGGCTGCCAAGCAGCTCGCTTTTTCCCACGGCAGCAACCACTGCCAATCCATCTTCGCTGGTCTAGCCCAAGGGAATGTCCAAGAGGAAGAAGAAGAAGAAGAAGAAAGGGGTCCGCCATGCGTCCATTCATGGGGTTTCTGTACGATCCTCGCAACTCCGAGCGGGTCGGTAACGTTCCTCCATACCCCAAGTAGCAAGCAGGACATATTCGTGTCCAGCGCCGACTCATCGTAGGTGCCTCTCAGACCTTTGATCAACTGTTTCCATGGGATTAACCCAGCCTATGCCTGTAGAAAGCCCCGATGCCTCGATGACCGTAAGCCGCTCTGTGGGAACTCGGATATGCCAGAAACTTGGGAACGTTCAACGCTACATATCCACACATCAGTATCTCGACCTGTCAAAGGTGCAAGACTCATCGACATACCCTTCCTCTCCTCTGCCCGCCCATCTGGCCCTGCATCTGCCCAGCGGGGTAATACTGCGCCGGCACCTGGTACTGGCCCGGATAGGCACCCATCCCGCCCATCATGAGACTCCCGGCATAACCCGGCGGTTGGAAACCCGACATGCCCGGCGGGACCATCGGCGACCCGTTCATGTTTTGTCGATAGGGATCCATCATCTGCGGCGGGGCGGGCGAGGCGTTGGCGTACGGCATCCCGTTCGGCAGACTGTTGGCGGTGGGACTGCCGTAGAAGCCCGGGGGCCGCTGGACGTGCTGCGTCTGCGCTTGGGCGAGCATGGCTTGCTGGTATTGGTGGAGCTGGGGGTTGATGGGGCTGGGCCCGGCGGCGGACATGGCGGGGCTGTGGGTGTATTGCGGGGTGACGAGGCCGTTGGCGTAAGGGTCGAAGTTGGTCGAGTCCATGGAGATGGTGCGCTGTATTTGCGGGCTCACACCTTGCTCGAGATGTTGCTGTTGATGTTGTGGCGTCATAGCGCCGTATGGTGGCCGGTTGAAGCCGTTTTGGTTCGTGTCGAGGTGGTGCAAGTGGCCGTTCGGACCCCGTGGCTTTGAGCTCGAGCGTCCTTCTTGGCTGACGGGCGTGCCACCGTGGCGTGTTGACAGTCCCACCTCGTCCATCAGGCGCTTGTTACCCTGTGTAGGTTGGGCGTTGGTCCGCAGGAGCACGTTGCGGACGTTTTCCAGACATTCGGGACGAACGCTCTCGTCCAGGAAGGGGGTGGAGAGGACCTTGAATATCAGCGTGGCGCCACATATCTGGTCGCTGACGATATCCGTCAACGTCTGCTCGTCGAAAAACATGGCCCGGAGGATGCTGTCACGTGCGTCCACTTCGTTCCGTTGATTGATGATCTTGAGCACGGTCAAGTATGCGACCTTGTGCGTGCATAGGTGGACAAGGTGCGGGATCAGTCTCGGTGCCAGTACAGACCGCCGTCTAGGGAAGGTGCAGGTATCCAGGAACCAAGTCAGAAGCAAAGCACCGTTGGAACTGGTGGCCAATTGAACGCTGTGCAAAGCGATGGCAGCAGCCATCAACCTCTTCTGATCATTAGTAGCAAAGTGGCTCTCCAAGCAAGCGCGTATGGCTCGCGCACCGAACCGACCTTGCGCCACATCCCATAGTCTGTTCAGCATGGTCTCGAAGATGAAGTTGTTCATCGGGGCCTGAAAACGCAGACAGCACTGCATGACATAGTTGCCATACTGGTCCAAGAAGAGGTTGACCCCATGCGGACGAAGTGTGTCCACAATCATACGCATCTGCTGTGGTGTTCTCGCCACGTCGATGATCTTTTGAGCAGCCCAGGTGCCGTTCTTGTGCACGCCAATCTCTGCCAGGTGAGGCGCGATTTCGATCAACATGGCCTCTTTAGTCTCCTCTGAGCAGCGCTCAAAGAGCTTCTGCACGACGGTATTGCCTAGGTAATCCGATGCGAGTTCGGCAATCTCGGGCAGCATATCTATCGCAATGTTTTCGATCTCGTTGAGGCTGCAGGAGTTATTGTCGATCCGCTTCCTGATGTCGCGGAGTCTCGGAGCATCATGCAGGCGATTATGGCTCGGCTCCGGAATCGGCGGGATCTCAAGCACGTAGTCGTCAAAACTCATGGCCGTCTGGAGATTCGTCGCGATCCGCATCTGATCCTCTTGAGTGGCACCGAAATGCTGCACGATGCTGTAGACCTCGTCACAAAGCTCGAGCAGATTCGGCGTTACCAGAGCAGCAGCGGCCGTCTCGGCGTTGATGTTACCCACAGGCTGCGCTACGGCGGCAGCTGTAGGATCATCGACCCGACCTTTTGACACGAACGGGTCAGGGCTTGGAGATGGATAAGCGCCATTCGCACCCGGGGTATTAGACGCGCCCTGCTCCTTCGCAAACCCGATCCGGACAGGACCGCAACCCGGAAAGATCTCTTTTCCATTACATTGCGCTTTCGCAGCGATGGCGCTTTGGATGTTCTCAAAGTTGACGAAGCCGCAGCTCTTGTGGGTGAGGACCCTTGCAAACTCGATGGAACCGAAGTGGCCGAAGATGACGTTCAGCGAGGACACCGTCGTGGACGATGGGATATTACCAAGCCACAACGACCGGGTCGGACTTTCGAGATTTCCATCGAGGCCACCTTCGTACAAAGGCTTCGCGTTGAGCTGTAGATCCTGCACAGCGTTCGTAAGTCCGGTAAAGTCAGAGCCATCATTACTTTGTAGGTCAGCGGCAGTAATGCTGCTGTCCAGCCGTGAAGGGGTTGGGAGATAGTTTCGTAGGACGCGTGAGGACGGCGAATCCAGCACACCCGCTGTACGCGCTCTCGGGCGATTCGCACTCGCGTAGTTGGCAAACGCTTGGACTTCCAAATTATGCTGGCGGACAGCCTCGTGTATAGCCGCAGCCTGTGCCGCCGCGGAGTCCGCATCCGGCGTGAGTTGTCCGCTTGCGTACATTTGCTGCAACTGCTCGTACTGCTCCGCTTCGTCGTCCTCGGCGTCGACGTACTTTTCCGTGGCATTTACCGAGTAAGAGCGGAACCGATTTGCCATGGCCTTGTTGTTGTACGCGTTCAGGGCGGCCAGGTCGGCGATGGTCACGCCGTTTGGTCGCTGCTGACCCATGAGCTGCTGAGGCGCATCCGCCAAGCCCAGATAGTCCAACGTCCGTACATCATTATCCGCAGGTAGGTCTCGAGGTGAGGAAGGCGCGTCAGAAGATCTTATGCTTTGTAGCGTACTCGCACGCTCTCTACCGGCCAGCCAGTTGCTAGCGAAAAGAGAAGACCCAAAAGGACTCGAGTTGCCCAAATACCCACCGCGCTGCGGCATCGAACCTGCCCTCAAGCGCGACAGAAGCGCAGCTTTGCTAGCGGCCGCGCCAGCGACCGCTTGCTGCTCAGGAAGCACGGGGGTGCTCGGACCAAACGGGCTCGTAGATGGTGTGGCGCGGTTGGACTTCGGTAGTAGCGACGTTTGCGAGCTGTTCAGCGAGCTCACGGGAGGAAAGCGAGAGGGTACTGTGCCAGCTCTGGTCCGACGTGTCGAGCTCGCAGTGGTCGCGGGAGGCGATGCAGCCCCCGCACCAGCTTGAGCGGCGTCAAAGTCGGGAAAGTTGTCGCTTCCCGGCGACTCGGGGATAGTCTCGCGCAAAGGCGTGGAGTGGCCACTGCCGCTGGGGGGTGGGCCCCAGATCTGTGGAGAGAGACCCTCTTGCGCCTGGATCTCCCGTGCTCTGGGTACATGTCAACAGACCGTCGGCAACAAACCAAATGGCAACGTACGTACCTTTTGGGAAACAGACGACTGCCGTACTCTTTCGAAGGAGAGCCAGCTCCCGCCCGACCAGGGCCTGCCTGACCCGCCCCGTTACCGAGCCCACCGCCCAGCGGATACCTCAAGCCCGATCCTGCAGGCGGTTCGATGGGCGAATTGGCGGCCGAGCCATTGGCCGAGCGAGTCGGGCCAGGAGACATGCTCATGTGGCCCAGGCCGTCGAGGTTCATCTTGAAGTCGGGACGCGAGGTAGGTGCCATTATGGATTATACAGTGATGATCGACCTGATGGGTCGAGTCGGTTTCTGAAAGGAGTGTGGGTCGACGGTGCAACGACTTTCTTGGCCGTACAAGAGACTGGCTCTTTCAGATTGTCATAGGACTCGACAATCCGGACTCGTGCCTCGTGCCCAATACCTCCCCAACGAGCTTCTCCAGGGTGTGTCCCACCAAGTTTACAACAACAATGAAGCTCTTCAGTGCAATGATGTGCTCGCGTGCCTCGTATTTAGGTGGATTGCGGTCTCGTTGGTGGTACAGTCGCAAGTGCGATAGCCAGTATGCAGGATAGATTCTCGGGTTGGTCGTGAAGCGGTATATCGGGAATAGGAAGTCGAACCCGAAACGTCAACCGGTATGGCGGAGCAGATCAGGAGGGAGCCCCAGGTTCGTAGGATAGAGAGATGTCGTACAAAGCTTCGGCAGGCCTGGCGGAGTTGCAAGGTGGAAAGATCCACGGGGAAAGCCTCGCCAGCACCCAAAAGAGCAGAAACGTACAGGAGGCGGATCGGTGGCGGAGGATGAATGTCGGTGGTGATGGTGGTGGTGATGGTGGTGGTGGAGGGAGAGACAGCCGTGAGATTTCCCACAAGTCGCTGTCCAACAAGGCCAAAGCCAGGGTCCGCAGGTTGGTTGGCAAGGCTGGGCGCAACGGCTGGGTGGTTGTTTCAGGTGGCGGCGTCCAATTGTTCCTGCCCTCGGTCATCACTCACTCATCCCCTACCACTACATATGTACATACATAGTATATTATTGTACATGTACCCCTACAAGGGCACGAAGATCGGCCGGAGCAAAGTTACGATCGCGGACAAGGTCACAAACAGCGGGTGGAAAAGGAAGGCAACATGAAGTCGAATAGTAGCATATTGTAGCAAGGAAACCGGCGACCTTTCTGCGGCCGCAACAGTGACCAATGGCATACGGCTGCTTGCGTGCGGCCGAGAAAACTGGGCGCCTCTTTCATTACTTTCATCACGATGGATTCCCTTGCTTGTAGCTACATAGTATTGATGAAGCTGACGACGACTACCTATATGTACCTAGGTAGGTACCTATGTAAATGCCACGACCCGAGCGATACCAGCACAGAGAATGTGACACGTATGAGGGAGGGATACCGCATGCAGAAGACTGAAACACCACCCCAACTCAACATCGTACTGTTGTTATGTGTACTCTACGTCTCGTTACTCGTCGCACACCCCGAAAGAAACCTGTAATTGTCGCCATTTACTATACAAAACCCGCAGTACATCCATCCCCCATAACTCGGTCCTGCTGCACACTCATGACGCGCGCGATCCCAACCCCAACCGAGCCAGTACATACGCAAAGGCCGAACTGACCGCGTCGACGATAGGCAGCGGCGCACGCTCCCCGTTCGTCGGTGGACCATCCCGCCCCGTCGATACCCCCTCGACGCCTTCCGCCGCCTGGTCTTCGTCGAAGTATACTGTATGAAAAACACACGTCAGTCATAACCGAGAACGTGACGGGTGAGTGGCAGGACTTACCGTTCGGCCGGATGAACCAACTAATGACGAACGCGAGGGCGAACGTCGCTGTCAAGCATACGAATACCGTCTGTGAGAATGTGCCCACTGTGGCGGAGTAGATGGCGTTGAAAATCGTCGGAGCGACGACACGAGCCAGGGCGTGCAGCAGGCCGGTCGCGCCGAGTAATTGACCTGTTCGGTCGCTGGGGACATGTTTGGTCAGGGCGGACTGGAGCGTTGGGGAACCAATACCGCCCACGGCCGCAACGGCGCCGGAGAGGATAAACAGACCATCCTGCCGAGCGAGAGCATAGCCGAGGTACCCCACCGTGTCGAACAGCACGGCGATGCGAATGAGCGCGAGGTCGAACGAGTCGCAGCCCGTGTTCTTGTGTTTCTTGGGGTCGGCCTTGCCGCGGATAAGGCGCGTCAAGACGGGCAGGGCGACAATAAGGCAGAAGACGCGGCAGCTGTTGACGATGCTCATGAAGCGCGCCGACTCGAAGGATTGCCAGCCGAACCAGTAGCGGGTGTAGATGACGACGACGGTGATGCTGCCCATGGCGACGCCGAAGACGATGGTGTCGACGGCGGCCAGGGCGAAGAGGTTGCGGCGGAGCGCCGGGCTCGAGCCCGGTCCCGTCGGCCACAGTACTTTGAGCGGCTCGACCAGGTTCAGTGAGCGCAGGGAATTCACCCAGTCTCTGTTGGGCCCGGCCTCGAGCGCGCGCGCTTTGTGCTCCTCTTGTGCCGTTTGCTGTCGTTTCTTCGTGAGGGACTCCGGCACGGCGAAGGCGATGAAGAGAGCAAAGAAGATGTGGACTGCGAGGAGGATGTAGAAGACCGTGACGATCTTGCCGGTCCATTTGACGATGTATCCAGCGATGATCGGGCCGAGCGCCAACCCGGTGAAGAGTGAGGCGTGGAAGTAGCCAAACGAGACATTTCGTAGATGCGGTGGGGTGCAATCCGTCGCGTAGGAGTTGGCCATGGCCATGGCGACGATGAAGGATCCCGTCAAGCCATCCAATGCGTAACCGACGAGCAAGAGGGACACCGGAAACGTCTCCGGGTACAGAGCGGCGAAGATGGTGATGATTTCGCCAGCGATGGTGCCCATGCTGGTGACGATGAGGATCGGCTTGCGGCCGTATCGATCCGACAGCGCGCCCAGTTTCGGGCTCGTGATGGCGGACAGCAAGCCGGCGAACAGGCCTCCCCACAAAGTGAACATGGACACTCTCGACTGGACCTCCGCTGTCCGACACTGATCGTTCTCGCCACCAAAGTCCACGGGAGCCATGCTGAAGCCCGGGTCGGTCGTTTGTCGGTCGCTGATGTATTGCCTACATATCAAATCCACGATCAAGTTGAGCTTCGGCGTCACAATGCCACCAAATGCCAGCGCCATCAAAAGGAACGGAGGCAATATCCAGAAGATTGATGGTCGCTTGTACCATGGTAGATGGGAGAAGTCCGTCGCGGCGGGAGATTTCCCATTGTCGTCCTCGTCGTCTCGTCGCGGGAGAAGGGGTGAAGCCTCTCCCTCGTGTTCCTCGCCATCATTATACTCATCATCTCTTTCTGCTGGGATGTCCACGCCGCCTTTGGCCAGCTGAGCGAAGTGTTTCCCGCCGCGCTGTTCTCTCCGTCGCGCTCGTTCTCGCTGCAATGCCGCTTGATCGAGGTCGACTTCGGCCTCGAACGCCGCTTCGGATGTGTCCATGTTTCCGCTGACCAACACACGTGACGGACTGCGGCTGAGATGTGCTTCTTCTTGATCGGAACGTGCGTTCCGAAGGCGATTGGTCGCGGCGGTTCTCTGCGGCACTATCGGTTCGCGAGGTTATTCGTAACGAGGCAATACAGCATGGCCTGCGCGTATTGTCGCGTCGAACCCGGAGGGAGCAGGAATTAATGTAGGATAGAGATAGAGTCAGGAAACAAAACGTTTGTCAGCGGCAAACGAGAGGGAGGATTCATGGTTGGTAAGAAGTCTATGTCGAGTTGCCGTTGGCTCGAGTGGAATGGAGATTGCTTGCTAAGCTACGGCTTGAGGATCGATGATGATGTCTCCGGACCCGTCTCCTTGGAAATGTTTTGTTACTCTACAACCGGAACAGGAATGTTTTCACACGATCTGGTGAAACGTATATCTTCATCTGCTGTGACTACACACATTCATCTTACATCGGTCTCTCCAACATGGACCGGTAAGTATGAACCGTCGAGATACCCGTCGATTCGGAGAGTCCGATCACATTGAGGCAATGAATTCAATGTTCTTTCTTGATCACGTGTCGTCATGATCTAAGAATGGAATAACCCGGCACGGCGCGTGGCTTGCACGGGATTCGGATCCTCACTCGCCGTAGCCGGGAACGGACCACGTGACTCACTCCGGATCCGACAGTCCATCTGTCACGTGAGACGTGTCGGATTTGTGCCGAACTCGGCCGACGTGGGCGCGTCGAGACGCGGATCCAGCACATCGTAGCTGCATCTCGGCATTCACAATCAACATCACCTCAATCAAGGCCTCGTACATGATGAAACGGCATCAGAATAACGATGACAGCTACAGTACACCGCGATCCTCCTTCCCTCAGCCTCCCCCAAACGCAGAACACAGCACCCGTCCTGGAGTTCACCTGCCTGTACACCCACGACCTCAAACGCAAGCAGAAGCGCTGGCAAGATGGCTTCCTCCGCTACCATACCTTCAACAAGCGCATCATGGTGTACGACGTCCCGCGCAACTTCATCGGTGATACCCACTGGACGGCGGGCGAAGCATTACAAGATGGAGATGAGGTCATGCTCGACAAGGACGGCGTGTTAGTGCAGGTGGAGGAGAGCGTTGGGCGAACAGAGACAGATCTGACGGAATTGAGGAAAAGTGCTAAGCATGGCTCGAGTGAGCATGGCTCATCATCACCCGCGCATGTGGCACGTACCCCGACCTCCAGACCGGCAGTCAGCAGGCCCGTGACGGCGCAAGGAGGCAAGGCTCCGATGCAATTGAGACACAGGTCGCTGAACACCCTCCTGGGCACACCCAAAGGTCCGATCGGCAAAGCGACCTTGCCTGCGACATCGCCTTTTGAGCTCCGAGGAAACAACTCGGAAAATGCAGGATGGGCAGACGGCAGGCCACCGAAAAGGCAGCGGCTTGGAGGTTCTTGGAAGGCCCAGCGCACCACTTCGGCATTTGAAGACCCAAAGCATAACGAGAGGCGAGCCGTTCAGAAGAAATCCGCGCAGCGTCGACAGCAAAAGCCACCCGCTAAGGAAATTGTTGATCTTTCTAGGGACGAAGATGAACCTCATGAATTTCTACCAGACTTCACGAGCGATATGATTCAGCCGCCATCGTCACCACCGCGCCGAGTGGGGCTTGCAGAGTCACCGCTACTGGCGCGGTCAAGCTCGCCGGCGTTCCAGACACAGAAGCTGCCCAACAGCATGAGTCGAAACAGCGCCAACTCGCAGCATGCTCGTGGAGAGGATCCGCAAGCTGAGTCTCGCGTGACCACAGCACGTAACGCTGAGACGCCACCTCAGATGCCGAAGCAAGGCATGCGTGGCGGACCCGGGCTTCAGACTAGTGATGAGCAGATGCAGAACCCAAAGCTTCAAAGGCAACGCTCGATGCATGCAACAGCGATCCTAGACGCTTCTGACCACAAAACAGGGCAGGCTTTACGCATGCCTGCAAGCTCGTCGAAGAAGAAAACACTACTGTGCCAAGAACAACTCTCCAACAAGCCAAAGCGGACATCATCGGCCAACATCGACATCGCAGCCAACGTATCGCTAGACGCGGTCTCCGATGGTGAGGTCGAGGCCGCCGCAGACGACCCACAGCGCAAGCTTCGGGCTCGACTTGCGAGGATCAATAAGAAGTATGTACTGCAGCCACAGACGCGCACCAACCTCGCGGTGACGGATCGAGGCACTGATGTACAGTCGGTGTCCGCTGGACGCCAGAGTCACCGTGAAGACGACGCAGACGTAGAGAACCCACGAATGCAAACGTCATTTAGATCGAGTGAGCTTGAATCATGCCAAACAGATGCGATCTTGGTCCCGTCGAGCATGGACGAAGCAGAAGCCGAGAATAGCAACAACATGTCGAACCGCGTTCACGTACAAGGCAAGAGGACACCGCAAGGCGACCCCCACTCGCCATCCAAGCAAACAGGCAGCAAGAAGAAGGGCGTTAATCGAAAAGAAATCCGCAAGAGCGCCGAATCCTGCTTCCAAAAGCCCATCAATGAGATAGTGCCAGGGCAGGAAGAATCCAAGACCCATGATCAATCTCCGCCTCCTCGACAGGAGAACGGTACCTTCCGAAGGATCGTCTCCGAATCCTTCGCGCCCCCAGACGCCCTACTTCCACAACGGATACCCGGTGCGCCTATGAAGTTCACCCCGTCTCCGACGAAGCAATCGAGCCCGGGGCTCACCCATTGACGTGAGCCTCTTAGCCGGCGATAGAGGGAACGAGGCCACCGTGCGCGTCCGGACAAGTCACCAGGCGAATAAAAGCCTCTCTGCACCGCGCCGTCAGCTACGATATCGCCGCGAACGACGCCGCCGGCCAGGCGATTCCAGCCACCTTAGCCCCTTCTCGCGACGAACGACATGGACATGGCACCCTCGCCAGTTGCGGGTCGGTGGAGTAGGAAGACTTTCCACTTTTCCGAATAGTGGTCACTGTTATTATGTTTAGGGCTGTAGCTGGAGTGGGCTTCCGGAGTGTAAGAGTCGGGAGGATGACTTTCTGGTGCTTCCACCCTCAAGCAAGGTTGTGTACCTTCAGCACGGTCGTGCGATTCTCTCATCATCAGTCCGCATTCCGCCCATCAGTATTTCAAGTGACGCACGCGCGGTCGATCTGGGTGTTCCATATATGCACGAACACGGGCCAAAAAGCTACACTTTCACGCAACAGTTGTAAGGTGCAATCCAGATCCGGGCTTTGCATTGAAACCTAGTGGAATCATGTACAAGTGGTGGAATACAACACATACATTATACACCTGCGTGACGCGTGGCGCACCGCGAGTGGGGAGATCTGCTCGTAGTGGGACAGAAGGTCGGAGGCGTCCCACGGTTCGACGAAGAGTCATTCGCATGAAAGGTGCCTTGGCCTTGCACCGAGCGAGCAGCGCCCGTGAACGCTAAAGCTTGCTTCGCGCCACGTCGACCGGTTAAATCGCCCTTGTTCATCGCTTTTTTCGCGTGGCCCACCCCGCTGTGACAAAGGTTCCTCCTGAGAACCGAAGATACCACCATACCCTCCGTTCTACCCAGGCCACTCATCTCTCCGTCAACATATTCTTGATGCTAAACCAGTACTGCGGCGTGACCTTCTCCTCCACCTCCTCCTTTGCCAGCCACGCGAATTCCGTATCGCCAAGTACGTTCTTGCTCAGGTCCGCCTGCCCGGCCATGATCCTGGCTTTCATGAAGAAAATCCTCAAGCCATGCTCCTCTCTTTCCATGTCTTCCTTGGAAGTCGGGACGAGTGGATTGGGCGGGATCTTCGTGACGCGGGGTTTGGGGAAACGCGAGACGTGGTGCCCGATGGGGTGATTGGCGACGATCCAGGTGTTCATGTCGATGCCACCGGCTTGGATAAGGGTGCGTTCGGCTGCCTGTTGCCGGAAGACGATGTCAGCGAGATCCCTTCGCGTTCAAACGCAGTTCGGTAAGTACGTACCTGATGCAGATTCTCTCTCGCATAGACTCGGTCTTCCGGAAATCGCCACCGACCGTCGTCCTTTCTGAACAAGAGGTACAAAGACCGGTCCATCTTCCGGCTCAGGCTCCGCGTGTCGTTGTTCAGGTCCGCTTCCGTGATTCGCGGCATCGGCCTTTCGACCTCGACCTTCTGCAATTCCCTCCTTTGACCTTCCCCTTCTCTAGCATTGCCCGTCACAGCTTGGCCATCCTTATCCTCATCACCCACACGCTCGTCGCTGACAATGTCCTTCCCTTCAGCGTCTCGTATCAGGGCTTGTATCTGACTCTCCCTCTCTGCCGTTTCGTCGCCAACAAGCACTTCGTCGTTCCAACCTTGCGGTCCATAGGCGTTGTACACACTTACGTCCCTGGCGGCGGTCTTGCGAGCCTTAACCTTCCACTTCCATTCTTCACCGCCTGGCGTACCCTTTTTGTAGTAGAAGTATCTGCCGAACGGCATCGCTAAGCGCTCGTTCAGACGTTTCTGGTAAAGAAAGAATGACTTTTCGAACGGAGTGAGATCGCGGGTGAGCAGTGGTGGTCGGGAGAGAACGGGCGACGCAAGGACACGATATGCTTTCCGTGGTGCTGTCGCGGTCACCGGCGGGACATGCTGAGGCGACTGTTGTGGTGCCTCTGGCTGGGCTGCTGTCGCCGCTGCGGTCGCGGCATGGCGTCGGATCTGATGGCTGAGGCGGTGCCGACAGGAGGTGCAGATGGTGTAGCGTGAGACATGACCTAGCATGTAAGTCAGCACAACTCCCGCGACGGGCTTCTACATCAGACAGACCACTGCTCGCAGCAATGCGCTTCGCGCTCGTTTGTCCAGCATTCATCTTGATGCTATGTCAACATGTCACTCCTCCGTCAGCGCTGCTGTTCACCTCTCATCAACATTTGTCCGCGGAAGAGCCAAGGCCACCCTTACATAATCAGGCTCGGCTTGAGTTCATCTCAACTATGTCTGCGGTCTCTTTTCCATTTCCTCTTGCTACGGCACCAATCCTTATCATCAGTGATGCTCATGTTTTCAGTAGCTCAATGATCATTTAAACGGTGCCGAGACCGACACAGCAGTCTTTTTCGCTAGCGGCACCTTCGATCCAAGATCTCCCCAAGGGAAGCGGTTAGATAGACACTGCAAACAATCACTCATCCTCTACTGATCCTGACGTGAATAATTGACCATGCGAGCACCTCGAGACATGTATCGGAGCGACTGTCTACAGCAGCACGGTTCGACCCCCGGCGAAGGTGAAAAGCCTTCTACGATTACAGGCCGAGAGCTGGCGACTTCGGCCGCAAGGTAACATCATTGATACGCATTCGATACTGTTGTGTAGGTGTGACAACATCTCCGAGTGGACACACGATACCTGATTGTCTCGTGACATTGCCGCTCTGCAAACGCCGAAGCAGATGAGTCGGCGAGACTGTATGCGTAGGAAGTGGCCTTTTGTTTGGTTCAATGATCATAGCAGCCAGGAGTGTTCTCCTATGCCCTGATGAGGTGCTAAGGTCGTGATCGGTATTGGCATCGGTCTCGCGTAATGTCGACAAACGGATCCGTGTATCCTCATTTTGGAGTGAGGCCAAAGGATGCCTTAAAGATGCCTTGACCCCACGAAGCGGAAGTGTTTCCGCCCCGAACGACACCTCATGTCTCGAGGCTCGAGCTTCGTTTCCGGTTAGTATTGACCATCCCCTCTTTGCTTCAAGGACAAATCGTTTGCCTACAACGATCCACTTCGTCAAGATGGCGGGCAAAGAAGCGTCGAGCAATCCCCTGATCATCACCGGCAGAGCCCCCGATGCCTCCTCGAGCGTCCAACTGCATCCATTAGTCCTCCTCACCATTTCCGACTACATCACCCGTCACACGCTCCGACGACAGGAAGGCCCCGCCATCGGCGCAATCATCGGTCAACAGACCGGTCGTAACTACACGCTCGAGCATGCCTTCGAATGCAAGATCGATCAGCAGGACGGCAATGTCGTCGTCGATGGAGATTGGTTCACGGAAAGGCTGGAGCAATACAAGGATGTGCATAAGGTGGCCGCGCTTGACTTGGTGGCCATGTTCATGATGGGGCCGGTCGAGGGCCCGCAGCAAATTCATGTGCCGCTACTCAAGCAAGTGCAGGATTTGACCGGCACGGAGGGGATCACGCTATGTCTGTTCCACGCGGAGCTGGTGGATCGGTTGCAAGGAGGCAAGCTACCGATCACTCTGTACGAGAGTGTGCAGGAGCAGCAGGAGGGGGAGGAGGTGAAGATGCGGTTTCGGGAGCTGAGCTTTGAAGTCGAGACGGGCGAAGCGGAGATGATCGGGGTGGATGCCGTTGCCAAGGGTGGTGGAAATGCGACGGCGGTGACTAAGATCGAAACGGTGTCGGCAGGTGCTGAGTCGAGCAAGAAGGGCAAGGGTAAAGGCATGGCGAAGGACAAGGAAGAAGACGAAAGCGGCGTAGAGGGCACATCCACGAATGTGCTGTCACCGGAGGACGAAGAGCTCATCGCATCCTTGACCGCCAAAGCGAACGCTATCAAAATGCTTAACCAACGCATACATCTCATCCGCCACTACCTCACCTCATTACCGCAAAGCTACCTCACCGATGCCTCCACGACCGCCACCTCACCGCCGCCACCCGCATCAACCAACCACACCCTCCTCCGCAGCGTCAACTCCCTTCTCTCCCGCGTCCCTCTACTAGCATCCCCAACCGCCACAGCCTCGGACTCCGAACCACCGCAAACACCACTCGACAACCTCCACCGCGCTGGCGAGAAGGAGCGGCAAGACGTCCACCTCACATCCCTCCTGGCCGCAATGACCCGCTCCATTTCAGAAGCGCAAACCATGGGCGCCAAGTTCCACGTCTTGCAGCGCGAGAAGCAGAGCAAGGACCGTGGGCCTTTCAGCGCCGGTCGGAATGGCGGTGGCGGCGGCGCGGGATTTGCGGAGGAAGGCATACTCGGCGAGACAGGCGGGTTTTAGGCAGGCTCGGCTGGGTCTTTCGCTGGGAGGTTTCGGTAAATCTAGTCTGCCTTGGTATGTGTTCGACATACATAGGCGGGAGCGGGTGGGGGGCTGTATCATGATGGGACGACGACCATGAGTTTACGTATGCATAGCGGTTTGCTTCACCGAGGCACATGATTGTGTTCTGGGTATCGCCGGCACGATGTACATGGTCACTAGAGCATGGGGGTTGCGGATATGAGATCTGAACTTCAGAACAATGGCGATACTGCTGTGAGCACGTTGTTGATACCCAAAGAAATCAGAGGTTGCTAATGTTTTCCTGCCAGTGAAGAAATACAACATCTCGAGTACCTTGCTTTGCTTCCTGATGCCTGGGAACACACTCAAGAATGAAGACCAAAGGCAGACCTCCGTTCGCCCAGAATATCACTTCGGGTGTTCATCGTCAGCATTGTTGAGTGGCGCGTCAAGAAGTCATCCTCAGCTGTGTCGCGGTGAAGGTCGTGACATGACCAGGCCTGCATAGTCTCCCCTGCTACCGGTGAAGGGAGCGAGCCTCCGCGGGCTTTCAAATGGAAAGCCAAGTCGGAAATGCCGGCAGCCTTCTCTCCAGCCACCACTCTTCTCCAACGACAACAGGCCTGGTCTCTGACATCCCCTCTCCCTCTTTCTTCTCAGACACTACCACCTCCTCCACACGATTCCCCTCTCCCAGGCACTCCCCCTCACCCTCGTTCTCCCTCTCCAGCTCCTCATCTTCCCCCAAAC
>Ga0058704_10000303_pt1 | contig 26710 bp, 33 predicted proteins | sample AgamicMgSfe_FD_71363 | JGI IMG/M metagenome (GOLD analysis project Ga0058704, IMG submission 71363) | Agave microbial communities from Guanajuato, Mexico - Mg.Sf.e | ecosystem: Host-associated > Plants > Phyllosphere > Phylloplane/Leaf | place: Guanajuato, Mexico | collected 2012-05-30
GTGCTGGAGGGTGGGAGGCTGGTTGTGGGCGAGGCGCCGGCTGATCCTGGGTAGGGACTTTGCTGCCGAGATTGGTGCTGGGATGACGGTTGAGGATTGTACGGGGCGGGTATGTGCGGCGTTTGCGACGAGTTGGGATAGACCATCGCCATCGCCCGTGCGGGGACGTTGAGTGGTGGGAGCTGTTGGTTCCGTGTGGAAGACTGGCTGTGAGTTGGCGTCGGAGCGGAGCTGCTGGGAATTGCCAAGCTCGGCAGTGTCAAGCGTGGGATTTGCTGGCTCTGCGACCTTTGAAGTCCAACACTGCTGTAGTTCGCCGATGACGCATAGCTCTGGTACCCGCCCGCGACTCTCTTCGCCGGTGGTTCGGTGGAATGGTCCTCGCGACTCCGCTTGCGTGGGTTGACGTCCTGCACGTTCACCAGCGGTGATGGCGTCGGTGTTAGACCGTGCTGGCTCGCAGGGTTGTGGGTCATCCCGATCTGGACCGCATCTGTGCCATATGGCGGTGACGCATGGTTCGAGGCCGGTGGTGAAGGCAATGCCATTGGTAAATGCAGGGAAGAAGCCGGGGGCAAGACTGGCACGGGTCGCTGCGGTTGCTGCGCCATCTCGAAGAAAACCGCGAACTTGCCGAGGAGCGACTGCCAGTTGGCCCAGTCTTCGGCCGAGGTGAACAGGCAGTACTTCATGTTGCTCAGGAACTCCACCTCCATCACGTGCACCTCGCCCACCACGATCCCGGAAACCTCGGCCCACGTCTTGTTGGTATATGTATTGTCGTCCAAGAATTTGTTGCCCAGCATCAGGGCCACCGTCATCAGCCTGTACTCACTGCCCGGCTTGCCCCGTACGGTGGGGTTGAGCTTCTTGAGCCGGTAGATGAAGAGCAGTGCGAGCAGAATCACGTTCTGGGCCACCATGGTGGTGGACAGGATCGTCGTGACCCATTTCCGGAAGCCAGTGGTGGGCTTGGCATCTGCCACCAGCGCTCGTGACGGGCGGGCTGGGGTCACCGACTCTTCCACCTGACTCAATAGGTCTGACGATTCGAACCAGAACAGACACGTAATCTGCGCGGCGAGCTCCGACAAGCTCCCCCCGCTGTCGTTGACCGATCTCGGGATCTGGAGTGACAGAGCAATGGCACTGGCTTGCGAACCTCGTCGATGTACCTGGGACAAAGGGTCGTCGAACGTCGGTTGTCTCGGGCCAGAACCAGGTGATAGTGTTCGACTGCTCGTTTGCGATGCCGTGCCGTTGTGTCCGACATCCGTACGGGAGATCTGCTGTGGGAGGTATGGAGCTAGGGAAGCTCTGTAGGCGTGCTGTCCAGCAAGGTAGCCGTCCCACTGGTGCCCATGCTCTTGTTGGTAACAGCCCGGCTTGGAAGGGTGGGAGACAGCGCTCATGTCAGGTGGAGGGGTGAGGGCTCGGTTGAAGTCGGAGTAGCGGTGGTGGAGGTAGGAGGACGCCGGTGCAGCTCTCGTCTGATCGTAGGAGGAGCGGTCTCTGGAGGTGAAGGGGTCCCGGAAGTGCAGGTGGACGCTGGAGCGGGCAGACATGTGGTGCGGTGAGGGGAGGCTGACCATGAGGAGAGAAGATGTCGGATGGGTCAGGAGTGGACGAGGAAGGAAGGAGTGTCGTGGGACGTCATGTGATGATCAGGGTGAAGAAGGAGCAAGTGTGTGAGGATGGGACGATGAGTGGAGCGGATGGTGCCAGTTACAGTAGGGTGGACGGTAGTGCATCGGACCCAGATGAGGTGTGTTCAAAGTAAAGGAAGAGAGTCAAGGACGAACGGTGGTGACGGCGGTTGTTGATTGCTCAAGCAAGGGCACCGGGCGGCGAGGTGCAGAGGCATGCGCTGCGTGTTGTATGGGAGGCAACGAAGCCGGGATTGCCAGCGTGCCACCTCCACCGCGCTGACACAGGCGGCAGGAGAGGGAGAGAGTAGTAGAGTCTGATGAACGAACCGTATGATGAACCGTCTGGCCCGTACGGTATGGGTGCATGCTAGCGCCGACGTCAACAAGGTTTGTGGATGAATAATGCTGGGAGGGGAGGGAGCAATAGCCATGTGAGGAAGTAGTGATGATGAGGATGATGGCGGCGGCGGCGCACGACGCGCGCACACACAACAGTCCACACACCCACACCCGCACCACTCACCACACACAAACCAAGACACCCACCCACTTGGGGCCAGCTCAGCGGATGCGCGACCCTGGTGAGGCGCGGCTCAGCAGCAGCAGGCCGGCCAGCCAGCCAGCCAGCAAAGTACTGTATGTGACTAGCCAGCAGCAGGTAGCCCCAAGCGCCGGGGGATGCCGCCCAAAGCGAGAGAAGGCAAAGCACAGCGAAAGCAAAGCCAAAGGTCAGGTGAAAAAGAATCCGTGTGTGATGGATGATGATCAGGAAAGCGGATCAACGGATTCACGGACGACGGCGGCGGGGGGCGGGTTCGAGAAAGGGCCAGCCGGACATGGCATGCCAGGCGAAGATGCGACGCGACGCGAGATGCTGCTGCGGATGGCGATGCCATGGCGCATGGCCCACGAATATTATCATCAACCGGCCGGGCCCTAAAGAGGTTCTAAAACCCCCCTCCTCTCCCTACCAACCTCCACCAAGCTCCGAGGGCTGATCGGGATGCCAATAGAACACCCAGATAGATTTGGGAGAAGGGGGTTGCAAAAAGAGACAGACATGATGATAGCAGCAGGCCTCAGCCCCCGTCCCACCCAATAGAATTCACCCGTTCGAATTGTTTTCTGAGACAACATCCGCGTACCTCCTATCGTACACCCAGAGGTCCTTGAAGTCCATGGACCATGACGCCGCCGGGGCAAGCACAAAGTAACTACATGAACCAATCGTCACCTTGTGGATTGAGTTACATATGGTACATTACTGACCCGCGCAGGATGGAGTACATGACGGGGGCGTGGTCCGACTGACCACTGACACCACCGATCCCGTACGCTGTATCATTTAGTAGTAGAAGTGCATGCGTGCACTTGAATTCTTAATTGTGTTACGCGTAATAGCAGGATTGTAATACTGACACTCAGGACGGGAGTCTGGAACAAGTATACAGTATCGTGTTCCGAGCCAACTATACTACTACCTAGGTACCTAGGTAGTCACGTTGACGACTCACGTACAACCATTGCAAGTCAACAAACAACTTCAACAAACAACTTCCAATATGTTGTTGGCGCCGAGCCGTGATAACAACACTAGGCGCTTGACGGAGGTACTACCTGTATGTACGGATGTGGGACTTGCTCCGCTCTCCTCGCCCATCGCGTGGACGGACACGAATGACCGCCGTAATCGTATATGTAACAAGTCTAACGACGACGATCACGGGCAAACTCATCGTACAATTTGCCGGGTCGATGGAGTTGCGGACTTGCGTCGCGACTCGCGAGAGGCGAAAAATAAAAAAAAAACCACTTTTCCACCCGAAGAAGAGAAGAAGTGGTGAACCGGTGGTGGTGCCGAGGAGCGGCGCTAGGCCGGAAGGGTGCAGGTAATTGAATGCAGTATGCTTGGTGTCGGGTGTACAACTGTACAACTGCTTGCTGATGAGGCCGCGGCGGGGAAGAGGTGAGTGAATGTGAGAGGCGGTTTGGGTGTCTCTTCGGGTGTTTCCGGCCGATTGTGTATTGGTGTCTTTTGATGTATTCAATGTTGCCCTGTTGTTCTGATGGTACTATAACGCGAGCGGCTCCGAACATGACCCGGACCCCCTCCCCTCCCCCCTTTCGGTGCAGGCATGATGATGAGACGACGGCACTGGCGGGAGGTTCCCTTGTCAACACCCACCAGACATCCGATGCTTGCAATATTACCCTCTGTCTCCGTCTTCGTACGCCTTGCCTTGCGCTGAACGCCAATTCGCGAGATAGCCACATATGCAGTCCGGTCACCCGGTGGCGTCAAGCAAACATGCGGCCATGTTCACCGTAGCGAGGCGGAGTACATACATGTACGGTCGGTCGAAGTGGAGCCAGGCGAGTGGTTGCAGTGGTCACATGACATGATGCTCAGCATCGCCTTTCCGGTCATGCTGGGACACTTTGCTCCCCTATCAGCGTTCGGGGTTGAGCGGAAGAGCAGAGATAGAGATGTCGCGACTCGTGAGGATCTGATGTGCAGGAGAGAGTGTTGATTTCCGTTCTGATTAGGTACCTACATGTAGGTAGTCGTTCACGCGTCATCCTCAGAATCACAGATACATGTAGCGAGCGCACAGAGGATCCGACCTCTCCGTACGGTTAGCAGACGGGCATTATCCCGCGCTGCGTGAAATTCACTCAAGTCTCATCAGCCGTTGGTATGGTTGGCTAGTAGGTGGGCTGGCTAATGTAGGGCTGGCATTGTGACAGGTCGCAGCCCCGACCGGACTTTAGCCCCTCTTCATAACTGTAACATGCATCGCCTCGACGGCACGTATTAACGAGCGTGCTGATTGTGCGCCACAGCACGGAGGCCGAATCAGAGACTATTCCTGCGGTCGGCTGGGCGGCCAAGGCATACGATCGACCCTCATCATCATCTCATAACGTTCAACGACATTGTTGAGTCACTTGGACTGACTCCGTGGGAGTCCGGGTGTGGTGTCGGGAGTTGAGTACACGTACGGAGTATGATAAAGTGGGCATATGGATACCAGAGAACGAAAGGATGGGCGGCGCAAACGACGGGAAAAGCGACGATTCTAGGTTGCCGACTTCACATCGCAGATGTGAGTGGCCCGCGGGACAGACGAGCGTTCGGGGGAGCTTGTACCACCGTACTACTGCTCTCCTTCCCGTTTCGTCCCAGGCCCGCCGCCGCGCCCAAAAGACATGCGCCACAGTCTATGCACGCGTCGTCGCCGCTGTTGAAATCCCGCCGTACGAGGGATGAGAGTCAGGACATCAGACGGACGCTTGAAACCTCGATGCACCTTGTACTTTCTCGGCCGCAGCGTTTGAACCCCTTTAGTAGGTACTGCTTTCCGCTTTACCAGTACCGTCTGTGACGGCGGCGACGATCGGTTAGAGTACATTGTATGTGCCTGGTCGAGGCTTTCATCCACCTAGAAGCCCGAATCCTGGATGGCCTGCAGTTGGAGTGACATGGTGGTGTACCGCTTCCATACATGTACTCTCCGACACCACACACGGTACACGGAACACACGTACACGCGTCCAGGCTGGGGGCTGATGACCAACGACGGCGTGATGTGAGGTGGCATGCCGCGGCCGCCGCAGAAGTCCCCGGGCCATAACACCTACAGCAGGCGGTTCGCTATTGTCACAGAAAATCAGGAAAAGCAAGATTGGGAGAGTAGGCAAGCAGGAGTCACCCTCAGGAGTCAGGAGGCAGGCCCGGTTATGGACTTGTCCCCTCTTCTCCATCGGCTGATGAAGTATGAGTGTGACCCATCCCCACTGTGATCCGTTGTTTGTTCCATGCGGTCAAGAAGTGCTGAATCGTGAGAAGAGGAGCTGGTGTGAGATGTGCTTGTCGTGGGCTCCTAGCCCATTACCTCTTACGTGATTTAGCCGACGACGGTGGTTGTGGTGCGTACGAGTACGACAGCCCGAGAAAGCCAGTCCGGATCATCCTCATCATCATCACGGGTTTACGAATCACGGTGGTGCTTGCCATGTTACCAGGTACATGTATGCAGCAAATCCTTCACTATATCGGTCCAAACGCACCAGGACCAAGGCAAAGGAACACTTTCTCACCGTGATGATGACACATGTGGCCTCACAACTGCAGGCCACCGTCTTGACGCCGAGAACTCCTCGCTCGCCTCCTCAGTCCTGGGATGAAGTGGATTGCTGCTGATGATGTGGCCAACCTAAGTCGGAAGGATCCTATGATGGAGAGGACCAGTATGACCGGGACATCCAGTGTTAACGCACACCACTGTCTCACAAAACCCCCCCACCGCATACATCGGAGCCCGCTCGTGTCATCAAACCTAACAAAAACGATCTATGCGTCGACAACGGCACCTTCGCGGCGTTTGCCTTTTCGCTCGGAATCCATCCCTTCCAGAGCGGTGTGAATGATCAATGATCGTACTGTACACCTCTGGTGCTTCCTCGGGTGACCCCTTTTCGCTTTTCTCGCTCCTCCGCCGTGCACGACTTTTGTTTCTCCACATCCTGAACCTAGGTATATCCCATCGGCTTGTGTTGTTGGTCTTAGGATCGCCCATCGCACCATCAATCAAATCGTCTTACGGTCTTATTCTTACCTCCAAGGACCGCTCTCTAAACTCAAGTCACCCAACTCAGAGTCACCGCAGCACACCAATTCCCACTCTGGGCCGACGGGCGGCGCACCGCCACCAAAAAGCACGTACATAGGTACGTAACGAAACGAGATCGGATTTGTGGAGGGCAAACAAACGCGACACTATCCCTAGTCCCATACCCGTCTGGTTCTCTGCCGGTTCGCTACAGTCGAGACAAGACTCAAGAGGCATACTCTTCATTATCACTACAGGCTGATGATGAAGGATGTCGCTTCGGGCTGCTACCGTGCAACCTTCCCGCCCTTCCCTCTATTAGCGAGACAGCATGGAGCTACTGTACCTGGGCCCCACGCGCCACGCATTCGTTACATCTCTCGCTTTCGACGCTGAAGTTGTGCGGCAGAGATGGAGCGGATTCAGTCACTTATTACACTTCCTTCGCCTTCTGACTCCGAAATTTCCACGAGCAGCCCGGGCATCATCGCCTGTGGTGCAGTCGTAATGATTATCAACGAGTGAGGGTGACTTTCCGGCTACACCATCGAGCGCCGAACCATCATCAATGGTCTCTTTGGTCGCAGTTCTGTTAGCGTCGCAAAAGCATGGTACCTAGGTACCTAGGTACCCAAAGGGGTTATGCAAGAATTCAACCTGTTGTCTCGACTTCCTTGCCCATAGACGGTCGGTTCGACGCAATAATAATGCTGTCTACCCACGGGATCATGCATCCATTCCCTGTACCACCATCCACGTAACGCTCTTTCTTGCCGTGCCACCCGACCGTTCTATACATTCCCCTTACCTATATGTCCGTAACTCTACATATGTACATAATCATCGGGCGGTACCGCCGTCACGGCGAGCGTGCATGGCATTCGCCAATATGAGGTGATATAGCAATCGTCTCCGACACTGACAAGAAAAGCAAGCAACTGGGTGTCCCGTGACTCGTCTACCACCACCGCAGCGCATACATGTGATATTGCATGTCAAAACCCCAGGGCATATTCCCACTCTACAGCGGCCGGCAGCATGGAAATGGTTGGCTGTTCGCGCATCCAGAGACATAGGAGGAGAAGAGTGCCGGCTATTGGCTCATTGATGGGATGGGCTTTGCATCGCCCGTCACACCACCCGTCGGTGTTTCACTGTTGTTCGGTGGATCTTCCGGGCTCATCCTCATCCATCATCCTCATCATCGCAAGCGAAGGGTCGGCCAGCGCATCGCTTGCGAATGTACCGCATTTATTTATTGCTCGCGTATTCGTCGGGATCCGGAGCTGAAGGATGGATCGGTAGATCGCCGCCGGTTGTTGTAACTTGTGCATGAGGGACACGGGAAAGCAGGCGGTGCGTTCATACGCTTGTGTATCATTAAATGCTGCGTGATATCGGCATGCCCAATATTCGTGCATGATACAGTGAGTTACGACTGCTTGTTGACCTGGATCGACGACATGTGAAACGCTGTAAACAATGTCGCACATGTCGAAGAAGCAAACTCTGAATACGAGGCGTACCCCCCGGGGGAGCGCAGTCACCGGCCCTGGAGGGCAGACCTGACGAATGTCCACTACCACAGCCTATTCTCGCCACCGCTCGTCGCCTCGGAATCTCTACTCGCCGCCTTCCTCCCAACCTGCTTGCCCGTGCCAGGCGTCTTGAAGAACAAACTCGGCCCATGTCCTTCCTCGACCAGATGGCTCAGATATCCCCGGTGCGCCGAGTCCCTGTAGTACTCCAGATGTTTTCTGCTCACCGGGTCCGGCAACCGGAACTCGAACTTCTTCCTCTCCGGCACGGGCGCGGCAGCCAGTGGCCCAGCGAGACCCTCTTTCGACGACGCAGGAGCCATCGTGATGCGGCTCTGCAGACTGTGGATGGGATCCATCCTGCCCTTGATGATCTTGCGGATGGCGAAGTCGGTGTAGTAGCGCGTCGTGACGGTGCCGCCGGCCGCCTCGACGGCGCTGATTGCCTCTGCGCTGGCGCGGGAGACGACGATGTTGATGGGGCTCGTGAGCTCCTCCTTCCCGCGTCCTAGCAGCTTGACGCCGTCTTTGGCGACGCCGTGGATGCAGCCGGAGCGGTTCAGCTCCTTGAGCGTGATGGGTTTTCGAGGGTTCAGGCGGCCTTGGTTGATCCAGTACTGGATGCGGTTGAGGTTGACTGGAGACATCTCGACCGAGAAGCTGTGAATACATTTAGTCCAAGCACACTGTCTTGTTTAGTGAACGTAGTGTTGTGATGGTGATGCGTACTGGTTCTTGAAGCCTCTCTTTCCGTGCACGACGTGCTCAGGCGTCTGCCCGCCGTTGAAACCCACCGGCACCTTGCCATGCTGCTTTTGACCCTTGTGACCTCGACCGGACGTCTTGCCATAGCCGCTGGATGGGCCGCGACCGACACGGATGCGCTTGTTGTATGCTCCCTTCACGTCGGATAAGGAAGAGAGGATGGATGCGGAGCGTTGTTGGTTCAGGAAAGGGTACAGGAACGGCGCCAGCGGTTGGTACGTAGGCGGACGGATGGCTTTACATGCTCCGGGCAGCAGCTGCAGCCGTGGAGGCATCTTGTGGACCTGCGTTGGACTTGATGCGTGTTGTGGAATCTTTCGAATGGCTGAACGGACTGCTTCGCGCAACGAGATGCGCGCAGGACGGTGCGGGAGCAACCGCCTCCGTTCGAACTCTAATCTCCGGCACATCACTTCACCACATACACCTTCTTCCCTGATGAAATCGACATTTGTCTGGAATCCCCATAGACTACTGCGGAAATGCTCTATGGGCAGAGTCTGGAGACTCTGGGGTTCCGTCACGAGTCCGTCCAGCATTCTGGCAAGAAGTGCTCACGTCCAGAACGAAGCGACATGATCTCTTGATGCGGATTTGGCATATGTCCTTCAGGTGCCTGTCAGGACTCAGGAGACATATTCGTACCATTCTCATGCGCCAGATAGGGCCGCGTATTGCAAAGCCTCCTTGGATCGAGTCTCATGAGTGAGCCGACTGGGTGGGAATGGCATGATAATGGCCAGTTGCAATAAGAATCGGACCAAGGTGCAATAGGCTTTTCCTCTTCACCACGTACTCTCGCCGACAGAGTGGAAGTGGGAAGTCACGATTTTGGCTGGGACTCCATTTGCCAGAGATGCCACACTCCCGAGCCAACTGAAGTCCGTTACGTGAACCAATTACCGACAACTTCCACCCTGTCGACGGTAAGACCATGACCAGAAACCTGCATTGTGGAATCGTGCCTTTCCCAGACTAGGTATTTAACGGTAGGATCATTCCTCCCTCTGCTCTCTTCGTCCTTCATATCCCTCCTAATCATACCCGTATCCCTCCTCTCTCTATCCACCAAACTCGCGTCGAACCTCGACGGACGCCTAACAACATGCATCTCTCAATGTTGATACTCGCTTTGGCCGTTATCGTGACCGCTTCGCCCATCGATCATGCCGAGAACGAGTAAATATCAGATCACAGACTCACTACATATACGAGCATCGCTAACATGAGTTTGTAGAGCGACCAACTTAGTCCCTTCCAAAACTGTGGTCACCTCGCCCCTCCCTTTCAAGCCTTACGAGTACGTAGCAGCCTCCCAAACCATATACCACCCTCCATTTGCTAACGAGCGACCTGTCAGAGCCTCTCACTTTGCTTTCCCCAAGTTCACCCGTCTAAGCTCCAGCGCGTGCGTATCGAGCCCCCGAATCCCCACCCTCCACGTTCCTAATAGAGAAGAACCCTTTAGACCCGCCCATTCGACTACCACCCAGCCCGCCTCAGCTAAGGCGTCTCCCAACACCCTCAAGGAGGCCGCGAAGGAAATCAAAAAGAAGATTGTAAAATGCAAGACCGTGAAGCTTCGATCCAAACATGGTCTCATCGATGTGTACGAGTGCGAGGGACATGCCAGTTATATGGACGAGCACCATTTTGCGGCGCCCGGATCCATAGAGGAGAAGACGAACCTACTCAAGGAAAAGTTGAAAAAAGAACTTGTCAAATGCAGGACCGACACTTTTCGACCCAAACAAGGTTTCATCGACGTGTACGAGTGCCAGGGACTTGACGGGTTCATCGACGAGCACGACTTTGAGCCTCCGCCCGGGCCCGACCTGGTCGCTTACAAGAACTGTGTCAAAGGTTGCCGCGGTCAATACTTTCACGACTGCAGCTACTGCCTTCTGTCCCCCATACCTGACGTGCTCAACGGTGAGGTGCAATGGGAAGGTAGGATGAGGCCCCCGGATTTGCAGGCGTTTCCTTAGGCTCTTGAGGTGGACGATGAGGGACGCGCTCAAGCATATGGCGTATGGATGGGTGTTGTTGATAAGTTGTTGATTGAGGTGTACTGTCAACCGGGTGGAAGTCGGATCACTGGGACTTCGGTGGCGCAGTCACGTGAACGCTGGCTGGTTGAGCGATTCGAACGTGTTCTTGGCCGAGTCCCTCTTCCGGAATGCTACATATACACTTCTGAGCCAACGAACGTCCGTTACGTGATCACACTACCATCTGCCTAGCAATGGGTACTGGTTGATATTATGTTCAAGCCAGCATTGTACGAACGAGAGCTCAAACTCCGTGGAAAATAACGTCCCAATGCCGAGACACCGTACTCAAGATTTGATGAACTCTCTACCTATATACCTTTTGATCTGATGTCCGAGCGCTTCTTCGAGCTCTTCCGCACTACATATTGGCTACCATGTGTGTCAATGACTGACTGTCCAGCGCAGCTCATGCCGCACCTTCTGCGACATACCAAGCACAGCTCGAAGTTGAAACAGGAGGCTCCAAAACGATCTGCCTGACATATGCGAGTACTCTATTTCCAAGTCTATCGAACCGACGCGAGGCCCTCGCCAAAGTCCCAGAACCCATTGCGCCGTACCTTCGTCGAAGCAGAAACACCGGGCGACACCGACGTAGTCGCCGCGGCCGCGCTGGTGTTGTATAGATAGAGATTCAACCTGTTCCCGCCCCCGCACAGCTCCGTCGCATTACCAGGACAGGCGACGTTGCAAGAGCTGGCGCTTTGATTGCGCGAGTTGTTCAGGAGAGCGTTCCCGCAGAAGCACTCTTGCCCGTACTCCACTCCGAAGAAGGCGTACTTGGAACAGTATGCGGCGCACTTGTCCAGGGTCATGTTGTTGCTCGACGAGCCGTAGAGTCCTGCTCCGGTGAGGACGCGGGCGGCCGTGGAGTCGTTGAAGCAGCCTTGGTAGGTGTAGTTTCCGATCATGGGGGGTGCGGTGGGGATGATGGAGCTGCTTGTGGGTGAGGCTGCTGACGAGGTGCTCGTCGCGAAGCTCGAGGATGTGGTCGCAGATCGGGATGAAGTTGTGCTCGGCGCCGGAACCGTGGTGCTTTTCGAGGGACCGGATACGGAGGCGGTGCTCGAAGCCGACTGTGTCGCGAGACCAGAGAGGGTTGACGAACTCGCGGATGCTGTCGAAGAGACCGCCGATGAGAGAAGTCTGGCTCCGAACACGCCCCCGTTCCTTGATGCAACGCCCAGCGAATTCTTCAGATAACAGGCAACGCCCGAGAGGGAGGCATCGACACAGCCGGTGGTGTTGGCACATGTCTCAATGCAGGCTTGAAAATTGTTGGGACCAGTGATCTGAACAGTACTCATGTCGCCTTTACACTCAAGTCAGCACGTCTGCCAGAGGAGTACACACGAATGTTCACGTACCGCCAGCGTGATCTGTGCCGCACTCAATCTGCCATGAAGACCCGGTAGTCGCCAAGTAGGTCGTGGAGTTGGACGCTGGGCAAGCGGGCGGCGTCTGTGAGGCTACTGGCGAAGATGTCGAAGATGACAAGGTGATCGATGCGGTCGATGCGGTCGATGCGGTCGATGATGGCAAGGTGGTCGATGTGGGTAACGATGATGAAGTGATCGATGCGGTTGATGATGATAAAGTGATCGATGCAGTCGATGCGGTTCCAACGCTGCTGGCGGGAGTAGACTTGGCGACCGCGGATGTCGTGGACGATGTGGCGTTCACCACAACGGATGCGGAGTTGAGATTACTGCTCGATGTCGAGAGCGGACTCGACGAGCTCGTGGTAGTCAATACAGCCGCAGTGCTTGAACCTCCGGTCGTCGTAATCGCTGTGCTCGATGAGCTCAGAAAGACCTTCTTCGCACCAAGCAGCCCAGGAGCACTGAGTGCAGCGCCAAGCGTCTTCTTCAAATAACAGGCGGTGCCGGACATCGCGACATCGACGCAGCCAGAGGCCGCGTCACACGCAGCGATGCACTGTTCCAATGTGTTCGTCGTCGTGGATGACATATCGCCGCCCCTGGAGATGGAGTTAGCGAATATCAATGTTTAGTGCCATGCGCACAGAATTGATACTTACTGATGATCAATGCCGCATTCCACCACAAAACTACTGCCGCCAGCAGTGGTATAGACTGTATTGTTACTGCCTGGACACGATATCGGAGTTTGAGAGACAGTCGGAACCGCGGAACTCCGTGTGCTGGAGCCAGTCGTGGTCGCGCTGATACTGCTAGGCGTCGACGATGAACTGGAGGAAGCCAATGTTGACATTGACCGAACAAGCCTCGCTCCGAGGACACCGTTCTGCACCGCGGCGCCAACGGACGACTTCATGTAGCACGCAGCCCCCGAAAGCGCTACGTCAACACAGCCAAGCGTCGCGTCGCAGCTGGCGATGCATTGTTCGAGGGAATTCGCCGCAGTGCCGCCCATATCACCACCCGCGCGATCTACGCAAAGGTTAGGAGCTGTCTTTGGGATTTCTCACCTGGAGGAACATGAGGCTTTCACTCACTGTCGAATGTGTCAGCATGGTGCAAGTATTGCATTACTATGTGGAAGGTGACTTACCCTATACCGCACTCAATCGTATATTGCGCGCCGGAAGGGGCACTGTAGATTGTGTTGTTGCTTGCTGGGCAGGAAAGAGGCGTCTGGCTTGGCCCAGCAGTACGCGATGTCGTTACTGTGGCTGGCCCAACCAGCGACGCAGATATCGAGGTTGAGACGGAGCCGTTCAGTTGGTACATGTTCAGCCGGTTGCCACCACCACAGTATTCACTCGCATTGCCGCCTGATCACCTGTCAGTTTCTGGCTTTGTAATGCTGAGAGTTTCCCGAGTGTCGATGTCTTACCGCAGACCATGTTGCATCCAGCAGAAACGCTATCTCCTGGTTGGAGGACTGATCCAGCGTTGATCACGTTCCCACAATAACATTCGTTGGCATATCTGTTCACGAGGATTTGGTCAGGATGTCCGCCAGAAAGGATTCACTCTTGGGAGAAACATACTCCACGCCAAAGTACTGGAAGCCTCCGGCAGCGCATTGGCTCTCACAGTAATCGATGGAGCCACCTCCGTTTGGAGCAGCGACCGCCCGGTCAGCAAGTGCGCGTCCGTTGGATCCCTCGCTGTAGCATCCCAGGTAGCTGTATGGGCCCGATGCGTTGACGGTCTGCGGGCCATCGACCGGACCGCTGGGCGGAGTCGAAGAGCTGCTGTACGTGTTGTCGTTGACCGTATATTTGGATGAGTCGTAGTAAACGGACATGTATCCGCCATTCCCACCGCACGCCTGGTTCGCGTCTCCTGGACAGGAGAATGTACACTTGCCGTCGGACTCCTGCCCATGATAGCACGCGGTCAGCTCATGTTGCCAGTCGTGAACGAAGCACGTAGGTATAAGGCCTCACCTGATTGTACCATTGGCCGGATGGAAGGTTGTTGCCGCACCAGCACTCCTCTGTGTGTGTTGTTAGCCTTGATCGATGAAACGGCTAGTTACGAAGATGACTTGCGTTGGTATTCCGTTCCACTGAACGTATAGCCTTTGGCATGGCAAGCGGTCTGACACTCTCCGTTAGTGTTGTTAGCGACATCAACGTAAGATTGCTGGGCCAACAAGCGGGTGCCGGCGCCGTTGTCTAAGTAGCAACCAAGATAGTTGAACAGAGCGGACCCGTTTGAGGTCGTAGGCCCAACAACGGCATCGTGCACGACTCCAGTCATGTTGACGACGTGGACTCCGAACCCTGTATCGTCAACATTCAGCGTCCACTGGTTCGTTACCACGTAATCTGGAACATTAGGGGGCTCTGGGCGAGGGTTGAACACGACGGTACCGTATGCACACGTGCCGACGGCGACTTGCTGTGACTCGTGAAGATCGATGCCATAGTTCTGCGCGCGGATGTCGCCAAGCGGCGGCTTGGATTTGGTAATGGTGAGTACGCTCCCACCTTCGTTGCAGATACGGATTTGGCGACTGACAGTCTGACCCGGAGCGGCGGTACCAAAGTCCATTTGCAAGTCGCTCCCAGGTAGCCAGCCTCCCTCACCGTTCGAAATGGAGAAGTTGGCTACAGGCTTCGTCGATGCGGACCCTTCGAGGATGATCTGGGCGTGACCACCCGTAGACCAGACATTGAAGTACGACAGGTAATCGCCGGTGCCGTTCGTCGCATTGAAGGTGGACGAGATGCTTGTGGATTGGCCAGCACCAATCACGCTCCTGACAGCAGGGAGATAGGTCGTCGCGAAGCCGAGGCCAAGATCCCACGTCGCCGTATCAGCGCTGAAGGTCACATTGGTGAAATCCGGAGTATCGTCGTCGTCGTCATCCACAGCGCCCGTATAAGCATACCCAAGAATCGTCATTGGGCTTTGCCCGAGGTTGGCGATTGTGAAGGAGAGGGAAGTGGTTGGCACCTCACCTTCCAGACCCAAGACGACTCCACCATAGTCCACCGTCTGGGGCGTAAGACTGAGGAAGGCATTGTTCGAGACCTCCGTCCCCGTCAAGCTAAGAGGAAACGAGGTAGTGTAGCCGCCCACGGCATTCGTAGTTGCAATCGTAAGTGCGGTACTCTTCACTCCTGGAGTGGTGTTGCCATAACTTGCGTTGACGGCGGGCTTGACACTAACTCCCGTCAGATTCCACGTCACTGCAAGACTGAAGCTCGCTCCCTTCGCGATGGCGCCTGTAGGTACTGTGGAGGTGTCGACGACGAAATTCAGGTCACCTGTCGTGACGCTGTTGATCGAGGTGATGCCGACAAGAGCAGTGCAGTGGATGGTCTCTGTTGACGTATCGCCCAGCGTGACTTGGCCGAAGTCGACCGGGCTGGAGCAGTTGAGAGGGAGGTTGACCGGAGCGCCAAGGCAGTACAGAACGCCGTTGGCATCGGTGGTGTACAGTTTGCCGTCACCAAAAGAGGGGCGCTGAAACTTGTTACTGCCACCAGTCTGCGCGAGTTTTATGCGTGTCATCGTACCATCCGGATTGGGGACAGCATACCATGCTCTCAATCCAGCGTCTGGGTCAGTCGTCCACATGATGGCCGTTCCTGGCCTCCCTTTATAGGTGGTGATGGTAGGCACACCGGGCCCGACCCGGCCAGCAGAAGACTCCGTGGTCTTGCCAACATACGAGAAGCTCGGGACGCCGGAGGCGCCGAAGCCGAGTTTGTAGACCGAGGTGGGATAGCCGACAGGTGTAGAGTAGATGAAACCGCCCTCCAAAGGATAAGAACCGACTCCGCCAAACACGGCCTGGTTTGTGACAATCGTCTGAACGATGAGGTCCGTTTGGCCCGGACCTTGCTTGTAGCCTCCCAGGTTGTCGGCGTTCATCAAGTAGATCTTCCCGTTCTTGCCGGTGGTCACTGCCATGCGAGCCACACCCGTTCCTTTGAATGTCTTTGGGTCGAGGAGTACAACACCGCCACTACCAAAATCTTGGTCGCCCCCGTCCATTTGTGCTAATGACTAGTAAGTATGTGCGTAAGTTCGTGCGAGATCACAAAGGTTCGTTGCTTACTACCAAGAAGTTAGTCAGGTGTCACGACGAAGCAGAGAGATGTCGCGACCACGAAGTCATGCTGCCATGGAATCGCCAGGCCTCCTTCGGCGATGGTCAAAGATCTTCGAGCCGCAGGGAGAGCACCCCAGCTGGGATGGTTGTACTGAGACTCACCTGTAATCATAAGGTTGGAAATAGTCCACAAGGCTGAGCTGACCAGTGCCAGAGTCAATACCAAGATTCGTCACCGTCTCGCCGAGGGTCCTGCAACCACTTTGTCCCGAAGCGGGCGTACCCTGATTCTCACCTGAGGCGCCATTGCCTGTGCTGAAGAACAAGCGGTTGCCATCGCTGGCCAGGCCCATGCCCGCCATCCAGATGCCACCTTGACCTCCTCCGGCATTCTGGGACCAGTCACGGGTAAAGCGAGAGTTCGGTCCGCTCTCCACGGCGAAGTTGGTGGTAACCTTTTTCTGAGTGAGATCGAATCCCAGCACAGTACCTGTGTAGTTGTAGAGGTCGCAGTGGCCACCGAAGCCGCCGTAGATCATGTTGCCGACTTGTAGGAGCGAGGGCCGTTGCAAGATCGTTCCACCCACGAAATACTTGCGAGGATCGTTGTCAGCGACTGAGCCTTCGACCAGGACTGGGTAACCAGGGACATCCGTGAGGTCATTGACATATACAGCGTAGAAATAGTATACGCCGTTGAAGACGCCGGTATTGCCTGCGGCCCGATAGTTGGGGATGTACGTTTTCGCGTAGAAGTAGGCGATCTCAGTCGTCGGGTCGATGATGGGTGTACCGATGATACCGATGTAGTTGGGAATGTCGGTACAGCCAATGTCGGATTGCAAGAACGGTGTTTGCACTTGGCGCGCGTTGATGAGATTGCCCGTCTTTGCGTCCAGCGTACGGATGTAGTTCATTGACGAGGCCAGGAAGAGGAGCTGCGTGCCTCCGTTCGGCGTGAACAGGAGCGGTTTCGCGTAGACTGTCCGATGCGTCAGCGTGCGAGCAAGAAGAGGCGGAGATCTGAGTATGCCTCGACTCACATTGCTCCTTGTTGAGGAACGGGACTTTCCACAGTATGCCGAATTGACTGCTGTCGACGACTGCGGGATCCATGTTATGGTTATCAAAGTAGGAGGCCTGTCCATTGTCGGCGTCACGGTACTCGTCTACCTCGCGTTAGCTGTTATGGCTATCCGGCCCCATGTGTACTATGGCCTCACCAGTATCTGCAACACAGTTTACAAACGTAAAGAGCGCGAACGCTATGGTGAGGAAACGACTGGATGAGAGAGCCATGACCACTCGTAACACTCGAGACGATCAAACAAGTCTCACCAAGCGCGAAGTCTCACCTCTGTGGATGGAAAGAAAGGCGATACTCACACTCGGGAGCCAGTGGATGCGACCCTGTTTACTTACATACTCACAGCTCCAAGTATTATCGGATCTTCTGCGAGACGGCAGCAAGCCGAGAATACATTCCTTAGGAGGTCCAGAACACCCACGACAAGAATCTCTCCAGCCTCGAGAACCCCCGGAGAAGGGGCAATGGCCGTTTTGGGAGTCGTTCGTCCAGGAACGGTAGAGGAGAAGATCTTGCGTCCCCTCTGATGATCCCAAACGGACAAGAGGCGGTTCAAGTCGGCCAGAAATGGACGGGCACCCACGAACCACGCAAGGGCGCACATCGGTGAACAGCATGGCTGCATGGGTGTCGGCCTCGCCGCACGTGAGGCGAGCTATCAGAGAATTCAGTAGACGAGGGTCTTCGCGCTGTAGCCGTGGCGATGTTGATAGGCATAATGAGTGCCCAGTAGCTGTGAGAGCCAAGCACGGCGATCACGAGTGGTGGGTCTTCTGATGTGCTTTACCGCGCAGACGGAGAGAAGTGTCGCCAATTCGAGGTCTACTGCGGATCCGGGATCCTATAGGTGCGGTCGTCCCCTCTTGGCCAACGTTTTGGGGCCAATTACTCCAGCGACTGATCAAGCGCTTTCGTGACGGAATGTACGTGTAGTCCAACATTGCCACCGAACAACCAGGCGTCTGCAGTCGTGGTTGGTGGTCACACATGAGCCTGACATGGAATCCACACGAGCATTGTGTACGTTAGCGTGATGCAGGAAGATTTCGTATTCGCCATGCGCCATGTTCCCATAGAGCAATTCGGGCACACCAACATATGTACATGTGACGTCCCGGAATAGGAGGTACATGTACTATGTAGCTGAAAGTGGTGTGCCTGACGCCACGCCGAGCGCCCGGCCATGTGCGGCGTTGCTCATCACGCGACATCAATGTTAACATCAATGTTACCTAGGTATCATGTTCTTTGCTCTCACCGGGCTCGACGAGGCCATACCCGCCCCCTTATGTGACAGGGACTTATGGCTGCCTCGCATGGCGTATTGCGCGAGAAAGAGCTGCCGCACGCGGTGTGGATGGAGAGATGTCTAAATGGGGAGGTTGTTGGCTGCTATGTCCACATCCTTTCACTCACGCATCCGGAACGTGATCGGTCGAAGAAGCCGGAGTCATCCCCTTAATTGTGCGACGTAAGCAATGGTACAGAAAAGGACATGTGTTGTCCCCAATACACAGGGGGACTATCTGCTTGTGCGACTTGAAGAAGGTTTCTATGTTGAGAGCAACGTACTAATTTCGACATGGGCCACATGGTGGAACTTGGGATCGATCTTCACGATGAATAATCCTGCTACTGTTCGCTTGCGTCACGAGAAGACCAAAGACACATGCAGGCTCATGGAACCAACACTCACAAGGACCGGTGTAGCCGTATTCCTGCCTCGTGAGTCGTGATGTGAGAAAGCTGCACCTGGGTGATCCGAGAAACGATCATAGTTCGGGCTCGCGTGTTGTACGTGAATCGTACCGTGTAGACGTCGAGCTTGTCGCGGCTGCTCTAGTGAATGGGAGAGCGTCTTTCATTTCATTGGACTCGATGTCCATCTAAGGCTTCCATGATACAGCTCCATTCGCTCGAACCGATTGCCAGCCGACTGAACGCCTTCGCAGAGCCTCCCACGCCTCCTTCACAAAACTTCAAGCATCGTCTCTCCGACTCATCCCCGCTCGTCGTACGCTTATCGGTGCTGCAGAAGTGTCAGATCCGGTAGCTCCTCGCTGCGCTCTGATAGAGAGAATCGTTATACCTTGGTGAACCCGATGTCGGTGGACTTCTCCCTGAAGCATTGACGGCAGATGTTCAAGCCGTACTTGCGGATTAGACCGGCCTTGTGGGTGCAAACACGGCTGTTTGCCTGGTCAGCTCGCTCTTCCTTTTCCCTCGCCTTCGGCTTCGCAGTATCCTTGAAGATCCCTGCTTCTTCCTGTTGTTGCTGCTAGACGTACCACTCTCGGGATCCCTTTCCGTAGGTGCGCGGGCGCGAGTACCAGACAGATTCGTGCGACATGTTGGCGGGTTTTGATTCGAAGTTCTCGGAGGCTTGTTCGAGCTTCGTTCCAGGTCAGCGGTGCGGCGGCTCAGGGTCGTTGGAGAGGCATTCACCTGCTTGAATATCACTTGTCGAAATGTCGCTGCGGTTGCGGGATCTGGACGGTCGATTCTTTCGCTTGGCGCACAATTTCGATGTGGATTCTGGGAGACGTGAAGTCCGTGCGCTAAGCGAGCACTAGCGTCAGTCTGATTGCGACTTCAGTGTTTACGCCCTACGAGTGCGCGTTGACTTTGGCTCCTGTAATAAGACAAAGTAACTCTTGATAACAAAGACGACTCGCTCGTATACGAGATGGTATGTCTGCTGCCTCTTCCATAGCACGATCCCGCGACTGATCAACTCAGTCTCGCGACTCAAGCTTCACCTACATCCACTTGCACTCGGCCCATCACGCCGATCTGCTAGAGGAGTTCACTCGCATCAAGCTCCCGGCCGAAGAGATCTATGTCGCGCCACGACATCAACCACTCAATCCAGACGATGAGGACGACGTTGTTCCCGACCAGCACGCTGCTTTCGGGATCCAGCGCGCGACGCAGAAGGCCAAAGAGCCAGCTTGGCGCGATTTGGGCCTGGAGAGCCTGATGAGTGCTGGGCCACCCAAGGGTTATGCCAGTGCAGGTGCTTCACGAAGCACACCCTCCTCCGGAACCGTTTTGCATCGGTGAAGGCGGCATGGAGACGATGTTAAAAGGGCTGATGAACGTGGCGTTTGGGTGTAGCGCGACTTATCATGATTCCAATGACCGCACGCGGTGGTCCAGTGGGAGTTTTTGTAATTACGACGCTTACATGGCTGACTACTACTAACGCGTGCATCAAACTTGCTACAAGTTACCCATGTTTCTCATTTTCGGGGACAGAGTGTTGGCAAGACCTACACCTTGGATCGCGACCTTTCCGCTGCCAACGTGGTTGGCGACCGCGCGGAAGAATGGTGGACCCGCGAGCGTACCGACTTTGCCGGGCTCAGTCGTGCCGCGTGCGAACAGGATCGTGATGTCGCGACAAGTTGGGCCGTCCGTCAGCTGGTCCTTCGTCGAAACACCGTTCTACTGTCTTCTGGAGATGGGTCCGGCCAATGCCAAAGCCGGGAACAAGAATATATGGGGAGCAGACGCGTCGTTGTCTGTGTAGTTCAGGGTTGGAAAAACGATGACAGAAGCGAGCTGTTGGTATGCAGGTCAGGAATTCATAGACCGAACGACGAAGGCGGCCTGCATGGTACGAGGCAGCTCCTGCAGACTTATAGTCAGGGAGTGGCGATGACACAGCTTTATGTTACCACCCGTTGCTGTTGACCCGAGGCACTCTTCCCGCAATCAACTCGTCGACAAATTAGCTGGACATCACCGGACAAGCACGAGGTGTCCGGTGTCATGGTCTGGAGACAGGACGGCAATACTGTTGCGGTCTCCTTTAGCGGCGCATGGCAACAGGGCCACCCATACTGCACGGCTGCGTGTCCGCCCTGATCTGTCAAGGACTGTTTGGCCTAGCCGACTGCGTGAGTCGAGGCTATCTTCCTGATCATAGCACACAGTACCCCGAGCATCGTCACTCTTCGCAAGTCCTTCGAACATTCTTTGTATTTTCGATGTATTTTCGATAGACATCATCGTATCACTTCTTATCCGCGTCCTCGGTGAACTTCCGATAACTCTCCGCATCCATCAGCGCGTCCAGCTCTTGTGCGCTCGACACCTTGATCTTCGCCAACCAGCCGTCGCCCTCGGGACTCTGGTTGATCGTCCCGGGCTTCTCTTCCAGCACGCTGTTGGTCTCCGTGATCGTCCCACCGACGGGTGTCATGATGTCCGATGCCGACTTGACCGACTCGACGGCGCCGATCGCATCGCCCTTGTTGACTTCCATCCCTTCGCTCGGGAGCTCGACGTAGACCACGTCGCCTAGCGCCTTCGCAGCGTATTCCGAGATGCCGATCGTCGCTGTGGTGATTGTGTTAGAAAATGTGTTGAGCGGTAAGACGTAGTCTGGGTGGTGCATACCACTGTCTGGGTTCGAAGTGTCGATCCATTCGTGGTCCTCTGTGTACCGCTTCTCAAACACTATGCAATGGTCTAAGTCAGCAACACTCACTCTACACCGCAACAATGCATCCATCCATACCTCTCCGGCCAGCACTGAAGCTCCGCGCGATCGGCGTGGACGTCGACGTCTGCACTCCCAGACGCAAGTGTTGCGGCCGACTACATCTCGTAAAGGCACGCTGCAGCAGACGCCCAGCTGCTATCCCCGATTGTGCAGTCCAAGCCGCCATGTTGCTTGTTCAAGTGATGTCGTGCCTTTCAACGCGACGCCGGAGCTCCAATGGCTGGCGGCCGCGGCAATCGCGGGATGAAACGACCTCCGCACCAAATGCGGAGTTTCGGTGGTCTCTCCGTCGTTAGCATCTCGCGGAAGGCAATTGTCGCGTGCACTCTTCATCACCCACAACCCAAATGATATCGCGATAGCAGCGGAAAAATGCTCTATGAGCTGATCGGCGTCGTATGCATATTTTCTACCAACACCTCACACCCCCACGAGCGATCCATGGTGCTAACCCGTCCTTCAGGTCCGCCCCAACCGTGGCATCTCCGAGATCAAAGAAATCGCCAAAACGACCGGCAACATCGTGCTCGCGTCGGGCGGCGTCGTGCGCGGCATCACCAACTGGGGCACCTTCCTCCTGCCCAAACCCGCCCGCAAACAGGGCGCCGTCTACAAGGACGGACACTACTTCATCCTGAGGTTCGACTCGAGCGCCAAGACGCAGCATGCGGTCAGGCGCACGCTGGGCTTGGACCCGCGGATGATTAGGTACAGCGTGGTGAAGATGGGGAGTACGCTGGAAGAGATCAGTAATGTGGCTGGCAAGGCGGAGTGGAATACGATGGATTGATGGTGGCTGGGCGGGAGAGATGTAAGATGGAGGATGTACAGTGGGCATGGGAGGCGTTCTGGAGCATGTGGGATCGATGTGAAAATACGGCGCGCATGGTAGCATGTGAGTGTGTCCATAAGAAGGCGACAGTTGAGTGGACGTAGGCTTCTCCACTGATGCGCCACGCAAAACACTGATACCGGAGTGATGCATGCATCTATCGAGCACAGTACTGAGTTCGTCGGAACCACATTATCAATCCACAAGAACATTCTAGCGCCACTCCTCCCTATGCTTTCCCTGCTCTGACCACGCTATGTGTAGCTACAACATCTATAACGGAGAAACAACCAGTGTCTCGAAGCAGTTTACGTGAACCCATTGACTCGGGCAGCGCGTGATTGTGTGGGTACATCGTCCTATGATTTGGTCAACCCCATGTCAAATAGACACATCGATCCACACAACTTACCTCTAAGAACCCAGTAACGAGCATGAGTCTCCCAAATTCGTCAGCAACTTCCACCGCTTCCGTCTCCGGCGGACCGGACGTCTTCTGCACCGCACTAATCCGCTTGAAGACAGCCTGCATGCCGAAACGGTTCTCTTGCAAAAATGACCTCGCCTGTTGAAGCGTCGCGGCGTTGCTGGCGCCCCTCGTCACAACGATGGCAGTGATAATTCTCAGAACGGCAGAGAGGAGACGGTAGAACTGCTTCAGTGCCGCAGGGTTGTCGATGTCGAGACCAATGTCCGGATCGGTGCTGAACAGCCGGCTGTCACTGACTGCACTGAAGAAGCCCGAGTTCAGGACCAGCTGGGTTCCATCCGTTGTTTGGCATATCCGGAGCAAGAGGGACATCGCAGTGTGGAAAAAGGCCAGCGTAATGGCTAGTTCCTCGTTCTGTCCCTGAAAGGATGATGCAACACCACCAATGCTGGTATCAATCAGGACAGGGACGAAGTTCAGCTTTGCCAGGGCTCTGAGCAGAATGGGTGTCGTCTTTGTGGTTTGGAACAGCGTCACAAGCGTATCGAGGAATAGGATGGCCGATACGCGGGTGGAGCCGCGTCCAGAGAAAGCGTCCTCGGTAGCGACGGCGACGAGGCGGTCACCCGCCGCTTGGACAAGCTGCAGCATCTGACGAGCGTGGGGAGAAGGTGACGATTTACCGTTGATGACGGTTAGGGGTACCGAGGCAAAGACGGTACAGCAGGTCCGATAGCTGACATCTCGCAATGCCAGGTCCGTCCCGCTCTCGGTGATCGCCTTCAGACAGACTCGGAATGCCGACAGTAGCTTCTCGTGTGCATTCGACGCATTTTGCTGGGCATGTACAGCAGCTGGAACAGCGGCCGGTACAAGGGCGAGCGTCAACTTCGCAAGCAACGCGGCCGAGTCGATGCGGTCCGATAGTGAACGCTCGAATTTGGGTAGGACGAACTGCAGGCTTTGCAGGGCGAATTCCAGCAGCTCGCGCGGGTCGAGTCGACCAGAAGTGACGACCAAGGAGATCAGATCGGTCCATGCCTCCAAAGCCTCAACTCGAGCGTTTTGTATGGATCGCCAGCTGTTCTGACTCTTGATGGAAGCGAGGATGGCACGGATTTCATCATCAAGTTGCTGCTCGTCGCCGGCATCCTTGACTATGCCGCCGATGAGCAGTTCCCGCTTTCGAAGCACTAACAATTGTTCTGTCAGCTTCATGTCGAAGGCAACTGTCGTCTCAGCATCTACTTTGGCACACGCTGACAGGTCGACGTTGGTAAGGTACTTGGGTGTCACTTCCATCGCATTAGGTGTCTCCAGGTCAAGGAAATCGAACAGGTCGAACACCGACAGCGTAGGCTGCTGCTCACCAGTCGGGAGGGTGATCGCGCCGCGCATTATGTTGAGCGCCTTTTCCTGGACCGAGTACGCCCGACTGTCAATTACGGAGCGGAGCTCGAGGGCAGCGTACTCGAAGTACTGCTGGCGTACCCTCAGAAAATCCCGGATCGCGTCTGTCGCTGGGTTCAACAGAGTCTCCGAATCCATGCTGTCTCTCATGTCCCACAACCGGTTTGTGCTGGCCGATATCTGATTACTAGATACCGCAGCAAGGAACTCCATGTTTCGCAGCTCAGGTAGAACAATTGAGGCGGTCAGTGGGGAGAGGGAAAGTCGAAGAAGGACGTCCAGGCAGCCTCGTTTGACGCTCAGCAACCATGAAAGATTCGTGGGTTGAATGCCGATGGGCGCTTGGGCCGCACATGCAACCAAGGCGTGGAAGAGAGACCTGCCGACGCCAAAGGCACTGTCTGCGGGAACGTCGACAGTCCGCTCACGGCATGTGAAGCCAAGTAAGCTGTGGGCAAGTGTGGGACGGGTTGATGAGGTCGCTAAACTGCCGTTAAGCATGTCAAGTGTGGCTTTTGCCTTGATCAACTTGATCGGTACTTCGCCAGTCTCGATGTCATGCTCGTAAATCGAGAACTCCGGCAGGAGCTCAATTGAGATCGCATCGCTGTATCCGGCGAGGGCTTCGACCAAACGATTGCGCACCTGAGTACGCCCTGCACCCATGATAGCATTGTCACCCATCCTTCTGGACGCCGATAGCTTCTGAAGTAGGCTCAGAGATGCCAGGCTCAGATGTCCATGCTTACTCGCAGCGAAGCCAACGATGTCGACGACCATGCTGAGGCGGCTTAGCATCACCTCGTCGTAAGACGCCCAGGCGACGTTGCCGACCGGCGGTGACCGAGCAACTGATTGGGTCTTCACAATGGGCCGGACAATGTCGAAATAGGTTGTTTGCAGTCTCATCGCCAAATCCATGACCTCGATTCCCTTGAAAGCCGCTTGAACTGACGGAGACTCAAAAGGTAGCCCATTGAGGTCATCGACATTCTGCTGCGCCGTGTCGAACAGGACGGTGATGACATTACCGTTGAAAAGCCATTCCATGATCCTCGCGAATGGATGGAGACGTGCGTAAACAGAGAGTGACGTCGTCTTCATGGCTGAATCCACCGAGATATTTGTGACATTGGCAAGGAGTACAAGGTCCTCGTTGAAAGCGGACAGGCCGATGCGCATGAACTCCAAACAAGCGCAGCGCAAGATGTACACCAGGTTCACGTCGTAGCCCGCTTTGAGGAACTCTGGCGAGGTTCGAAAAGCGGTTCCCATCACGAAATCCACATAGTCGTCAATGCCGGCGTGACGAGTTGGTGCGCCCAAGTGCTCAGGGAAGGGCAGACCATCCGAGGGCGCATCGTCTCGGGTGGAGGGAGGGTTGATGAGACCGGCCAGGAGTGAGACGAAAGATACCGCAATCTCTGGCGTTCGATTGAACTGATGCAAATAATGCTTTCCGGCGGGTGGGCCTTGGCCGGACACCGCGGTTCTCGCAAGATTTGAGCCTGTTGGAAGTCCTGCATGTATCCAGCTGTCAAGCATCGCCCACATACCATCGTTCACCTCTGAAACCTTGTCAGTCAACATGGCAGTCAACAAATTAAAGCATGAGGCTTGGATCCGGGGTTCTACTCCGCTAGCAGCCAGCTGGAACATGACGTCGGCAATGTGGAACGATTGCTCTCGTAGCAGCCAGTCTCTTGCGTCGGGACTGAGTCGGCAAATGTGTGATGCCAGACGCAGGTACGCTTCTAGCATGATGCCCGTTTCCGCCTCCAGCAAGTCACCGACCACATGATTGTTGTCTTGTGTGGCCGTTTGCGGTACGGCGGGCTTGTCCTTTAGCGAAGTCGCGTACGTATCGAGTTCAGCGAACATTTGCGTCCAGCCAACGTTGTAATTCTTGCGCGATCTGCCAGATATGTGCTCGGTTTCTTCGAGCAGAAAACGATGGACTCGGTCCGCATTCTTGGGCTTGCAGGCGATGGTCCTGAGTAATTCGCAGAAGGCTGCAACTCTGGGCGTTGGCAGTCGTTTGGACACCCACCGTAAAAAGCCGTAGAGGTTGCCGTCCCTGTCTGCTAGAAAATCTTGAGCAGATTCCTGGTCGTCCTGATACGCGTACGACATGATAACGATAAAGCGCTCCAGATGAGGCTCGTAGGGCTGCGATTCATTGGGCATCCCCGAATACTGCAGTCGCCTTTGGTCGTCTTCTTCGGTCTTGAGGCGACGAACAACGTCAGGTGTGTTCGACACGAAAGCATCGGTAAAGGTCTGCAAAGTCTCCATGGTCAAGTCGGAGAAGTGTTCACTGGCT
>Ga0058704_10000305_pt1 | contig 26627 bp, 23 predicted proteins | sample AgamicMgSfe_FD_71363 | JGI IMG/M metagenome (GOLD analysis project Ga0058704, IMG submission 71363) | Agave microbial communities from Guanajuato, Mexico - Mg.Sf.e | ecosystem: Host-associated > Plants > Phyllosphere > Phylloplane/Leaf | place: Guanajuato, Mexico | collected 2012-05-30
ACACACACACACACGCACAAGGCAGGTGTTAGCCAAAGAAGGGCTTGCTTGGCGTCGAATCCCACCCTTAGCGTCCTCCCAAGTGATCGGGTCGAAGGAATACCCTCACGAAGTAGCCTCTTGCACCGCTGTTCGAAGTGGGACGTGAGATAGCATACCTCGTACTGCTCGCCGTGCTCGCGGCGGGCTCACTGGCGGCCGCAAGCGACGCCAGCTGTGACAACGCAGGTAGCTGGGAAGCCGCCGATGCTGCGTCCGTAACCAGTGCTGGATGCGACTGGACGATGGACGTCGCTATGGGCAAAGCTCTTGGGGTCGTGTGCCTGTACCCTTCGCTATCGTGCTGTAACGCTGTGGTCGGAAAATTCGAAGGCGTGTCCGTGAACGCGGCAGGGCTCGCAGTGCGGAAATGCTCGGCCGTAGAGACGTTGTATTGTAGCATTGGCATCGCTGGGCTTGACCTGGAAGGCCAGAACGCGTATCTCAAGATGTGACCGCGAGTGAGCAGCGCTCGGGAGATGGTCTCGCTTGTGATCACCGCGATGGAGTCGAATTGGTGGTGAAAGAACGTGGTTTCTCTCAAGCAGACCGCTCACAGATGCAAATCACGACCGTACCTAGGGACTGCTGCGATGATGTGGTCTGGAAAGAATCTACTCCTGAGGAACATCCTCCGATGCATTGGGCACGCCCTCGAGATTGCCCGGACATTTCTGAGCACTGACTGTACGATAGGGGCTATCGCGATAACACGGGCTCCTTGCGTGACCCACGCCTGTTGGGACTGAATTATGCCAATGTGACGTGTAGGCCAACGAACGTACCGCTCCATGCGTAGTGCCGTATGGATATTCCAACATGTCTCGACATCGACCAACGCAATGAAATCTGGTAGTATACTCTATTGACGGATCCTGAGGTGGACAATTCCTCCGGAAAGACTAGCTCAAGGATCGACACGTCCCGACCCTGCCGCTGAGCCGCCCGAGCTAGAGTCGATCCACGAGACACGGTTCATTCAGCACTCGGGAAAGTACTTCAAGACTGTGAAAGACATGCAGTGAAGGAGCATGACAGTGCCTGAACGACAGACCTACAACCATGCCACGCGCCCGGCCGCCAAAGTCAGGCTACGCACGTATAGCTCAAGCGGAGGAGGAAGAAGAAGAAGAACAGCCTTACTCCGACGGTGACGATCCCTTCCGCGATTCAGGCGGTCTCTTGACGTCGCAACCTGGATATGAGCCCATCCAACCGACCAAGCGCAGCGAGCGCATGCGAGTCCCTTCCGACGCGACCTCACGGCGACGGCCGAGGCGACGACGGACGAACAGCGGCGTCGACATCAAAGCCATCAACGCGCGATTAGAGCGTTGGGCGGACGAGATTAAAGAAAGATTCACGATTCGGAGAGTCAAGGGCAAGAGCACTCACGACGAGCACTTGGAGATCTACAGCTCGGTGTTCCAGGCGCCTGACTGGATACGGCCGGCTACGAAGGCGACGATTGACGGGGATTACGACGATGGTGTGGACAGGTTGTCGAAGCTGGAGTTCGACGACATGGTCGAGAGTGTACGGACGGCGATCGAGCTTGGCATGCACCCGAAGCTCATCGCACAGGGTAGTAGTGGGAGTTACTTCGCCAGAAATAGCGGCGGCAAGGTGATCGGGGTCTTCAAGCCTAAGGACGAGGAACCCTATGCGACAAAGAACCCCAAATGGACAAAATGGATACATCGGAACCTGCTTCCGTTTGCTTTTGGTCGGGCTATGCTCATCCCAAACTTGTCATACGTGTCCGAAGCAGCCGCATACGTGCTGGATTGTCAACTCCGTACATACCTGGTTCCATATACCGAAGTTGTCAGCCTCAGCAGCAAGAGCTTTCATTACGATTACTTCGAGAGGAGGGCGTACTACCGCAAAGGGCGACCCTTGCCGGAGAAACCGGGATCCTTTCAAGTCTTCCTGAAAGGCTACAAAGGCGCCACCGAGTTCTTTCGAGAGCACCCTTGGCCTGATCACCACAACACCGGCTTCAGAGCTGCGCCTTCGAAAACGAAACGACGGAAACGATGGGATGAAGCCTGCAGGCCTAATGGTGGACCTGCTGTCGACCACGATAGTGAAGAGGACGAGACGTCTGGGTTGACAAGTGGGGAGGCTAGTAGATCACGGCACGAATTCTGGAGCGAGGGTTTACAACAAAGCTTTCGAGAGCAACTGGAAAAACTCGTCATCTTGGACTACGTTATGCGTAATACCGATCGCGGGACGGACAACTGGATGATCAAGATTGATCGCGAGAGGCAAGAGGCGCAGCTTGTGGTGGAGCCGCCAAAGAGCGAGCAGAACGGCGATAGGGATGTGGACGCAAACGGCAGCGCAGATCCATATCACCGACGTAACGAGAGTATGACGGCAGCACTTGCAGATTCCGCGGACCACGATATACCCAGGATTGGCGCCATCGACAACAGTCTCTCGTGGCCATGGAAGCACCCTGATGCGTGGCGGAGCTACCCTTTCGGATGGCTGTTCTTACCCGTAAGCTTGATCGGACGGCCGTTCTCGGAGAAGACCAGGCGCCACTTTCTCCCTCTGCTCACGTCGAAGGATTGGTGGAGCGATACTCAAGTCAAGCTGCGTAAGTGTTTCGAGATCGACGCCGACTTCCAGGAGAAGATGTACGCCCGACAGATCGCGGTCATGAAAGGCCAGGCATGGAATGTGGTCGAGACGCTGAAGACTCCCGATCTGGGGCCATTAGAACTGACGCGAAGATCGCGAGTCTTGGTGTGGGACGACATTGTGGACATCCCAGTCGCTGTGCCGTTGACCCGGCCTTCGGAGGAGATGCGCCATGCTGCCACAGTCGCGCATGTGCAGAAAGTCGCGAGGCCTCAGGATATCACGGAAGAGGAAGAGGAGATGGACATTTCGTCCGCATACGCCTCTGCACCTGCGCCGCAGGTCGATCACGATCTCCTAGGCTCAATGTCACCACTGCGTGAGTCCTTGGACAAACCTTTCAATACCTCGCGTCAAAACGACGGCCAAGACGCCCGGCCAGCCCACACGAAGCTATCATCACCTTTAACGCACAAGGAGTCCTCACCCTCCTCCTCCAACCTAAACCCCTCCCCTGCCGCACGACCAGGCGCATTTCGCTCCCGGACCGGCGCAGGCCGCATGAGCCTCGAGGCGCCCCGCCGAGCAGCCTGGCACTCGCCCTCGGAGCGACCGCGGAGATTCAGTTTCGCGGTGCGCAGGGGTATTGGATTGGAAGATGGAGAGGAGGAGGATGGCGATTTGGGATATGCGGCGGCCAATGATCAGGAGAACAGTCGGCGGAAGGTGATTGTGGAGAGGCTGGAGATGGTGAAGAGTAAGCCGCCGGTGTTTACGTGGTGTTGAGTGCACGATTGTTACGATAATATGTTACGTGGTGATGGGGTGCTCGTTTGTAGGTCAAGGTCCCCATATGATTGCGGCGTGGCATTTTGTTTGCTGGCGATCAATGGACAGAGGTACGCGGCAAAGGGTGTTTGGGAGAGGATGGCAATGCTTGACCTACCAGAAGTCTTTCCTGTGCTACCTATAGAGTACAATGTATTCCTTCCGGACTTCTTGTCTGCGTGTGTCTGCTGGACAAGTGCCACGCCCGGCCAAGATAAGCTCACAGATAAGCTTATTGTTAGCGCGTCGCGGCCGCGAGCCACAGTTTCCGCACCTTCTTCACCAGGCTGCGACTTCACACGTCTCTCGCAAACATACATGTACTCACTCACTTATTGACGACCAACACCGCGCATACGCCTACGAGTGCATCGTTTCCTCCGAGCTCTCTCTTCTTGACTAAGCAATGATACGATAGATCAACACAGCGCGAACAAGGCGCGTTCGCATCGCCTTTTGCCACCCCTCTCCGCTTTCCACAACATCTTCTAAATCAATTGTCGCCTTCCCATCGCATACATATCCGCGACATCCTGTCACTGAACCACGACTCCGAAACACGATGGACCCGGCGCAGCTACTGAACCCGAAGGCGTTTGCGAAGGAGAAGTCGAAGAAGCGGACCCCCAATTACGGTACGTGTGTTTGGTGATTCATTGGTATTGTCTTGGTTTCTTCACTTGGACTTCACTCCGACGCCCGGTCGACGTCACATGGCGTCTGCCGACCGGTGACAACTTGAAGTCTACCCTCTCACCTTTCACCTTCCACCTTCAACGTGATCACTACATCCAACGTCACGTTGAGGTCTGTTCAGCATCGTCAACCTTCCTGAACCCACCGTCCCTCGTCAAGACTCTCGGCATCGAATCTCCCTGTCACTTCGCCGTTCCGAACCTTACTCGTCGAGTGCGCGTCGCGTCATGGACCACCGGCGTCAGTCGCCTGCTTCGGCTCATACGCCCAACAGCAACACGGAGTCTCTTCCAGATACTGACTTCTACTTCCGTCCTCCTGCACCGGATACATCTGCTGTGTCACAGCAGTCTGGCGTTGATGCACCATCGAGCATTTACGAATCCAATCTGACAGATACAGGGCCGAAACAGTCGCGAAAGCCGGCGATGCCGCAAGACGAGGCTCCGAAACCGAGATTTCCAGGTTACGGGAACGCGAAAGCGCTGCTGAACCCGCGAGCAGCTGCTGGCAGGTCTGCTGCGGACGGCAGCGCCAAGACAGACCATGCAGATCAAGATAAGGCTACCAACATGAGTGCCGAAAGCAATCCGACAGAGCAACCCGGCATGAGCAGCCTCATCGAGCGCTTTCACAACGTCTCGAAACGCGACGACGTCACTCCGCGGAAACGGAAGTCAGAAGCTCGCGAGGACGATGATGATGATGACGAAGACCCAGAGCGGAAAAAGGCGAGGTCGACTTTTGGGGGCACTGCCAAAGGCGGCATGATGTCGGAGCACCTGAAGGCCGAGCGTGAGAAGATAGCCTCAAGGTCTGGACCACCTTCCGCGATCGACCTGACCAATGACCAAGAAGACGATGACTGTCAGGTCGTGGGTGGTACAAGCATTGATCGCGGCAATGAGGAGATTTGCCTTGGCGTCATTCGAACCGGCAAGGCCCATATCTCACGTTTGCCGAATTACTCGAGAGATGCTCAAGCAGGGGTGGGCAAGGAGTCTTGGCCTCGAGTCAAGCTGCAGCCTCGTCGACAAGTGGCATCTCAAGATCACAAGGTGGAGCTCACGGACCGTTCGGGCATGGTATGTGGCACGCTGGATCTTAAACTGGCCGGCGCCGTATGTCCGCTCCTGGATGGCCGGCATCAAAGCAAGGTCCGCATGATATTCTACCTCGATGCCCATAGGCGTAGGGATGGCCAGTCTCCTGGAGCGCACGTGTCACAGTATCTGGCAGTTTCCGTCATACTCTATGCTCCCCGCAACAAGAAAGACTCTATCGGCAGATTCCTCTCTCAGCGGCAAGCTTTCTTGTCGAGTCCCACTTCGGTTGGAGTAGCCGTGGCCAAGGAAATCGACAATCCGCACGAGCCCAAATTGTTCGGCGATAGCCATCGGAGACCGCAGAGTTCCCACCCGATGCCAGCCGTAATGCGGTCCATGGAGGAGATGAAGCGCGACGCCGAGAGCATGTTCGACAGCCTCGTCAAGCACGAGGACATCCCAGAAATGGAGGCCAATTCCAAGCTCATCGTGACAGACCTCATGGCTCATCAAAAGCAGGCGCTCCGGTTCATGTCCGACCACGAGAAGGCCGATCATGCTTCCGCGGGCGAGCCTGGTTTCTCGCTGTGGAAAGCCAAGGTTGATGCCAAAAGAGCCGACGTCTGGTACAATGTGATTTCGGGTCATGAGTCCAAACAGCGACCGGAACCTGTGCGAGGTGGCATCCTTGCAGATATGATGGGTCTTGGCAAGACGCTCAGCATTCTCTCGTTGATTGCGTCGACTAAGGAAGAGGCAAGGGTCTTCGGCGAAACTGAGCCTGAAGACGATGTGCCAGAGGTTGTTCGCAACTCCAAGGCCACATTGATCATTTGCCCGAAGTCTGTCATGGCGAACTGGCACGAGCAAATTCATACGCACACAAGAGCAAAAACCTTCAGAGTTTACAGCTACCACGGCTCTTCTCGAATGCAGGACGTCGACGAGCTTGCCAAGTACAACATCGTCCTCACAACATACAACACTGCCGCCGCCGAGTTTACCATGAGAGGGCGTGCGCTCGCCTCGATACAATGGCATCGTATTGTCCTCGACGAGGCTCATCAGATTCGCAACCAAAGCACGCAGGTGTCAAAGGCGTGCTGTGCACTCGTGGCGCAGCGTCGTTGGGCTGTCACGGGCACCCCGGTGCAGAACGGACTCGGCGATCTTGGAGCTCTCATCAAATTCCTTCGTGTCAAACCGTTCGATGAGGACAAGAATTGGGCACAGTTCATCATGGCACCCTTCAAGAATGCCAACGCGGATGTCATTCAACACCTGCGGCTGCTGGTGGACAGTATCACGTTGCGCCGCATGAAAGACAAGATTGACCTGCCTGGCCGATTCGAAAACATCGAGCGTCTCGACTGGCCCGCTGAAGAGCGCCGCATCTACGAAAAGGTTTCAGGCGAGTCGAGTAAGAAGCTCATGATGATGCGCAACCCTCAAGGTATGCTGAAGGGTAAGGCGTATGCGCATGTGCTCAAGTCGCTTCTACGTATGCGTATGATTTGTTCCCACGGCCTGGATATGTTCAGCGATCAGGATCGCATGGAAATTGCAGAAGGCATGAATCCGGACAACGCCATTGCCATCGACCTTGGTGACGAGCCCGACAATGAGACGTACGCTTTCGTCACCGAGAATGATGCGTACGGCATGCTGCACATTTCCAGTGACAGCGACACAAACAGATGCCAGAAGTGCGACCGCAAGATTGGCGAGCCGGAAAACCAAGACGACGTTGACCTTGCGAGCGATAGCGATGACGACTCGTCCATCGCTAGCAGTGGAGACGAGATCATTGGCTATCTCACGCCGTGCTATCACCTCTTGTGCACGAAGTGCAAAGATCCTTACGTCGCGACGGTCAAGCAGAACGCTACGGATGATGACCGTCACCGGTGCCCCTTCTGCGACGCCTTCGTCCGCTTTGGCCTGTTCGCATATCAGAAGTCTACGCTCAAGCAGTTTCTAGAGGCGCGTTCCACCAAGATCAAGAAGCGCCAAGGTCGCGCGTGGGATAACAGCACGTACAAGGGACCATCCACAAAGGTCCAAGCTCTCGTCGAAGACCTCAAGAGGTCTGCGGCTCAATCTGCACAGCTGCCAGAGGGTGAGCCGCCGATCCGCAGCGTCGTCTTCAGCGGCTGGACCAACTACCTCGACCTCATCGAGATCGCACTGGAAGACAATGAAATCGGCTTCGTGCGCCTAGACGGTACCATGTCTGTCAGAGCTCGCAGCAACGTTTTGCGTACCTTCGCCACGGACCCGAGCGTCACCGTCTTCCTCATCTCGATCAAGGCCGGCGGGCAGGGCTTGAACCTGATCTCCGCGAACAAAGTCTACATGATGGAGCCTCAGTTCAACCCGGGCGTCGAGCAGCAGGCGATCGATCGCGTGCACCGCTTGGGTCAGAAGCGCGACGTCCACATTACCCACTATATCATGAAGGACAGCGTGGAGAATGGGATTCTGGATCTGCAGAAGAAGAAGGAGGATTTGGCGCGGTTCACGCTGGAGCGGAAGTTGAGCAAGCAGGAGGAGGCGGTTAAGCGGATTGAGGAGCTGAAGAGTTTGTTCAAGTGAACGTGGCTGAGAAGTATCCCGCAAGCGACTGGTCAGACATGGTGCAAGCGGCCGGTCGTTTTGAATCAGCGGAAGCGTAGTCCATAGCTTGTGGATGGCCAAAAGTAACATGCGCAAGCTGAGTAGAAATATCATTCTTCTTGTGAAACCTTCTTGCGGTCTTCTCTCGCATAAGCGTGAACACTGTACAAGTACATCGCCTCATGAGGTCGAACTCAGGCCCGTGTAGTCGCATCTCCTACATGTACAAATCTATCAAAGGTTGAACGTCGTGCCGTGTAGAAGTGGAGACTGTGGTCGGGGAAGTTGTTGCCTGAGGCCCAAAGGCTTGGCGTTCGCTCGCGCGTCGAACTGGCGACACGTCCCTCCGACATAGAAATCGCCGTGTACTGATCGAGGCGCATGTGCACCACATTTCCGACTGCTCAACTGATGCGACCTTGTTGATCACTATCCTCCAGCGACCACGGATCAACCGGAGACGCGCTCAGGATTGGTGTCGAACACGGCATTGCGAGGGCGCATTGCGACGAACCCGGGTAGCAGACAGTCCCGCGCGGAACCGCCGTGAGTGGGTGTGAAGGCGTAGAGAATGGAAGGTGGCTTTGCGGACGAGGATCCGCAGGCGCCCGGGCAAGCTTCCGATGACCTGATCGCGGCGGAGAATGAGGCTGTCGAAGCCAGACAGGAACAGGCGCAGGACCAGGCGCAGGATCAGGATACCTCTATGGTCGAAGACGTCGAGGAGAGCGCAGTCAAAGAGCAGCCCGTAACCGAGACGCAGGTGCAGCAGGCGCAAGGACTGCAAGTATCAGACAATCCTCTCGACGCGCCGGAGGGTCCGCCGCCCGAAAATGCGGAAGAAGCTGGCGAGGATGAGGAGATGGCCGACGACGCGAAAGACGGCACACCCGCCGTGGAGTCTGCGGTTGCTGCGCCGGTCATCACCAAAACAGCAATAGAGCAAACGGCGCGTTCGCACCTCATAGAGCAGAACCACTCTATCATCCTTCCGTCGTATAGCGCGTGGTTCGACATGCACGAGGTCAACAACATTGAGCGCAAAGCCCTGCCCGAGTTCTTCAACAATCGCAACCGTAGCAAAACGCCAGCGGTGTACAAGGATTACCGGGATTTCATGGTCAACACTTATCGTCTCAATCCCGCCGAATATCTGACCGTGACGGCGTGCCGGAGGAATTTGGCAGGCGATGTGTGCGCCATTATGAGAGTTCACGCCTTCCTCGAGCAGTGGGGCTTGATCAACTATCAGGTATGTTATCTCACTTCGGCCGTTCACGCGGTATAGTGCATGCTAATCTTGTGCTAGATCGACCCCGAGGCAAGACCATCAAACATCGGCCCCCCGTTCACCGGCCACTTTCGCATCACCGCCGACACTCCTCGTGGCCTGCAACCTTTACAACCGGCGCCAAACAGCTCTGTCACAGCCGGCAAGCCGCACGCAGGGACCGACCGGCTGGCATCTGGTGTAAAGGCAGACTTGAACCTCGAGGTGAGGCGGAACATCTACGATGATAAGGGCAAGGATGTTACACCGAGCATGGCCGAGGGAGACGCGAATGGCGAAGCCGGCAAGGGTCTCGAAGACAGCCTCAAGCAGGGCGGCAAGCAGTACTTTTGCTACTCTTGCGGTAAGGACTGTACCCGCGTAAGGTACCACAACTCAAAGAACCCTCCGTCAAGTGCTGCAACACCCAAACCGAGCAAAGACCAGCGCTACGACCTTTGCAGCCTCTGTTTCCAGGAAGGCCGCTTCCCAAGCTCCACGACTGCCGCAGACTACACCAAACTGGAGAATGAGCGTTACCAGAGCCTTGGAGACAGGGAAGCAGCATGGTCTGACGCCGAAACTCTACTTCTGCTGGAGGGGTTAGAGATGTTTGATGAAAATTGGGACTCGGTGGCTGATCATGTGGGCACACGCACGCGGGAACAGTGCGTGATGAAATTTCTTCAGCTCGAGATTGAAGACAAGTACCTGGAAGACACTCCTACGACAAACGGTCACGCGTCGGGCGTAGGCGCGCAAGACTTGGCCTACCTTTCCGGCGGTCGACTCCCGTTCAGCCAATTCGACAATCCCGTCATGTCCGTTATGGGTTTCCTCGCGGGACTTGCAGACCCTGCCACTACTGCCAAAGCAGCAGGAAAGAGTGTGGAGGAGATGCGGAAGAGTATCAAAGCTCGTATCGAAGCTGACTCCACTCCCGGTGCGGAGCAAGCTGGGGAGCTCAAGGACTCGGCAGCGGTAACATCAGATGGACCAGTCAAGGGCGAGCAGCGCGGCGAGAGCATGGACGTCGACGACACAACAAGCTTCGCAACCCGGGAACCGGCCACCGAATCTCACGACCTGCCGACGACAGCGCTCAGCCTGACCGCCGCCCGCGCCGCGGCTCTCGCCTCGCACACCGAACGCCAGCTCACCAACCAAGTCTCGGCGGCCGTCAATCTGCAACTGCAGAAGCTCGAGCTCAAGCTCCAGCAGTTCTCCGAGATGGAAGCCATCCTGCAGGCGGAAAGGCGCGAGGTCGAGCGCATGCGGCAGCGATTGTTCCTCGACCGCCTCGCTTTCCGCAAGCGGGTGCGGGAAACGGAGGCCAAGTTGGCGGGCATGAAGATCCAGCTTCCGGCAGCGGAAACCATGTCGATGCAAGAGGGTCAGGGTACGGGAGGAGTGGTGGGCATCGAGCCGTATGCGGAGAGTATGGAGGGGTTTATGAGACATGAGATTTGAGCGCTTGGGTGTGGGATGCCATCCTGGGGGCGTCATGGGCGTCTAGGATGGTTAGAGCAGGGCACTGAGCATCACATCTGGAGAAGTGCTCTTTGTAAGGCTTGTACGATCGAAGGTCTAACACACGTTTCTGAAGATCTGGGTTTTGTATCCTGAACTAACCATGAGATCAATGTGAGCGGCTGAGGGTATATGGGGTGCGAGAAGTAAATATGATTTGAAGGCGACATGGCAGATAAACGGGGCCGCTGGGCCGCGGCTTCACTTGCTTACGTACGCGTACTGTTGATCGCAGTTCGCGCTAGGCCACTTGGAGGGGCTACAGACGATTGACAGCTCCAGACTTCACGTTTCGATTGCGCAGGCTGCACGTTGAGTACTAGTAATAATGCCTGTTTCTGTTTTGTGCACTTCTTCTGCGGTTCAGCGATGACCACTCTCACCAGTGACTCCTACACTGCCCGCCGCCTCGAACACGCAACGCCGGAGCACCTGCACCTCACCGCCCGCCGCCAGTTTATCGGCCCTATACCAGAAGGCTGGCTCAAAGGTCACAGGAAGCAGTGGTATAAGCAGATCTTGCGACAACGCTCCGGGCGAGTGCCCTCTTTCAACGTAGAAGGTCCGAGTGCCTCGTCCAGCGTTCATGCGGGCAGTCGGCGTGATGAGGCTGGAGACGAGCAACCACGGCCGTCAAGTCAAAGCGCCGAGACGCAGCCTGGAGCTGCAACCAGAGATACGACGACGAGTCTGACCAGTCTGTTGCATGAACAGCGTGGAGGCAGCGGGGTGGAGAGCTCATCAGTGCGGCAACGGACGCAAGATGCAACCGATGCCCCGACAAATGACACCCTTACGAAACGTACACTGTCCAGTTCCTTGGGCTTGCAGAGAGCTGTCACCATGCTACCTACACCTCGCGTACGTTTCAGCGACTCGACTCGGCTGCAGCTGCGCGCTCGAGCGCAGCGTTTGGCGGCGAAGGGTAGTCTCCGGAGCAGCAAGGTCAGGGAAGGCGAAGTGCTGAAGATGGATCGAATGCTGGTGCGCGTGGACATCACCCAGCAAAGCATAGGCCCGGACTTTGACGAGAAGATCAGCCAGGGTGTGGAGAGCAAGTCGCTGGATAAGTGGCGCGAGTTCATGATCGTCTGCCGCAGACACACCGAAGAGGATGCCGAGGCGATACTGCAGCTCTATCAGACTCGAGTCATCGCCGCCACAGCTGCAGGGATGGACAAGGCGAGAACGCGCGCCAAAGCCGAGGTCTTACTCAGTCCGCGGCGATGCAAAGTCAACCTCTTCTCAAGCTTGGACAAGACGTTGTGTGTTTGGACGTTGGAGGGCTCACGAACACGAATATATTACCTTCGGCCGCAGTCAGGGGCCACGTCGGTGGAATGGTTAACTTTCCTGAGAGGCATACTAGGCGCCAAGCGAGCGCAGACATTGCAGGTCAACGTGCCGGATCTCAGTGTGACACTGCGACTGGATGATCCCTTCAGGATTCTCGAAACGTCACGACTCCTTGCAGAAGCCGCCGAGGGTGATGACAGTGCTTTAGCGAGGGCGATCAGCGAAGAGAAAGGCGCTGCGGGTGCGATCGTCGCTCGCTGTGTCGAGATGCTCGAGCAGTCGCCGGAGTGGACCGATGTCATCAAAGCTTGGGCTCAATACGGTCGGATCGGTCTCGCATGGAAACGATACGACAGGCTGGAATGGGTCCACGGTGCTGTGGAGCAGAAGATGTATGGTACAATTGCCATGCAGCGGACCCACGATCTGGAGCTCAGACCGAAAAACCACTATCCACTCACGGCCAAAGCTTTGTCAACCGAAGCGAGTGGTAACAAAGGCCAGACCTTGTCGGAGCCCTTACCAGTCGAAGGCTTCCTCATACGCCTCACGTCTCAAAGAGGCCACGAGCGCCGGATGGGTAAGATGCTCTTCAAGCGTCTGTACTTTACCTCTCAAAACCAGTTCCTGCTGTTCTTGCGTCCCGGCAGTGCTACGCCTCCTCCACCGCCTCAGATGTCAGCGAAGGACGACAGTAGCGTGCCGTCTAGCAAGCAACTCATCGAACAGACACCGCTGACTTACACTATCGATCCTTATCCTCTGAGTGACGACCTCAAGCACATCACTTGGCTCGACTCTGAAGGCGTCAAACCCGGCGCCGACCAACGCGCCAGAGATCAGCAAGCGCAAGTGGAAGCCGAGCGCAATATGCAAATGTTGCTGAATGCCGATGGATTTGTGAACCTCGTAGACGTCAGACGCGTACGTAAGATGTATCGCGGGGCGACGCCTGCGGACGAGAACCTGGATGACGGTCCGGATGTGAACTTCGATGTCCAAGCGTCGGACGACAATACCACGCAAGATGACGGCGCCACAACAGAGATCGACGAAGATCGTGTTTTTGAGCTGCTGATGAAAAATGGTCTCGTCATTCGACTGCAAGCGTACAACAAGACCGCCAAACTAGAGTGGATGAAACGGCTCAAAGCTCTGGTAACCTACTGGCAAGCACGCGCCAAGCAGGACACTGCAGTGCTCAAGTCCGTGCGCGAGCAGAATCTCGAGGCGTTGCAGATCGACGAGCGTGCAGAGGCTGCCGTGGGCTCGTTCGCTTACAAGTGGGAAGTCGGCCAGAGCTTCGCGAGTCCGATCATGTACCACATGTGCGGCATTGCGCAATGCCGCACCATCCATCTCTCTGGCGTGCTGTTCCGCAAACCGCGTCGGCACACGACCTTCACCAGATGCCAGGTCATCCTGTCACACGGCCATCTGCTCGTCTTCCAGGACACCTTGCGCTCGCGGACCGGCGAAAAGCTCGTCCATATCCACCACGAGCGCGTGGCGAGCATCAGCTTAAAGGGCTGCTACCTCTACAGCGGCGTCCTCACGGAAAACGACCTGCTCTACCAGAATCGCACCTTCGATTCGAACATGCCCGGTCACCACACCCTGCCGCGAGTCTACCTCGAAGACGGATGGACGAGCACAGACGAGGACGCCATGACGACCTTCGTCATCTGGCACTCGAAGAGCAAGTCCTGGTTCCGCTCCTCGCACTTCGTCGATGACGTCCGGGAATCGGAGAGCAAGGCGGCAACGGAGGCTCGGGAGGAGGCTCGACGGGAGAGGGGGGAGTGGATGATGCAAGGCCGCACGCGGAAGAAGCTCACGAGGGTCAGTCAGTTGGGTACCACGGGCAGGAGCGTGGTCTTCAAGGCGCGGAGTCGGGCGGAGAGGGATCATTGGGTCATGGCGATTCAGGTCGAGATCGAGAGACTTGCGGCGCAAGAGGCGGCGGAGGGCGAGGATGTGCGGTTGGTTGAGGATGGGAAGGATAAGTGAAGGAGAACAGGACCTTATTGTTACGGTTGTGATAGCGTTGGCGCAAGGAAGCTTACTTCAGGGACGCGGCGTGGCACATGATACCCTGGTGTTTATATGGTAAACAGCACGCATACCGGACTCGATGCACACTTTCTAATAACTTGCCGAAAGGAAGTGAAGTCAGGTGTTGCCAAGATTGTCTCGCCCTGGTGGAGTCGTGACTTTAGCCTAAAGAACATTTGCTCTACGTCTCTCGCCAACATCAGACACTCTCTACAGCTGCTACTATGCTCGGTGATGTATCCCTCACGTGGAAGCGATAGACTGATACTGTGAGGATAGGTAGGGCCGCACATTCGCGCTCTTACAAGGTACTGGTATTTACTCCCCTCACTGCTCCGAGCCTACTTTTCTTCCTCATCTGCTCCATCAATCATCTCGCTCTCTACATCCCTTCAGATCACGCAGTGTGACCACCGGCATTCTGAAAGTCCAGGGCGACAAAATCGTCAACGCCAACGGCCAACCCATCATCCTCCGCGGTTCCGCTCTAGGAGGATGGATGAACATGGAAAACGTAGACTCCACCATCTCCAACCAGCTACTGAAACTAGCATACCATAGTCTGAGAAACCACGCAGTTCATCACCGGATACCCGGGGCAGGAATGCCAGCACCGCGCGTCCATGCTCAAAGTCCTCGGACGCGAGAAGTCCGAGTTCTTCTTCGACAAGTTCCTGGAGTACTTCTCCACCGAGCGGAATAACGCGTTCTTCACTTCGAAAGGGTTGAATTGCTTGCGCTTGCCGTTCAATTACCGGCGTTTCGAAGATGATATGGAGCCGCGGGTGCTGAAGGGTGGGGGTAAGGGGTTCAAGCACCTGGATCGCGTGGTCCATCTCGTGAGCGGTTCTTGCCTCGCCTTCCTCTACTGATCACGGACTGACGACGTGGTGCAGTGCGCAAAGCACAAGATCTACACCATCCTGGACCTCCACGCCGTCCCCGGGACGCAGAACCCCGACTGGCATTCCGACAACGTGACCAATCACGCCGCGTTCTGGGATCACAAGGACCATCAGGACCGCGTCGTCTGGCTGTGGCGGGAGATCGCGAGGCGCTACAGAGACAACCCGTGGGTGGCGGGATACAACCCCATCAACGAGCCTTGCGACCCGCTGCACTACCGCCTGCCGGCGTTTTTACGAACGCGTCGAGAAGGCCATTCGGGAGATCGACCCCGACCACATCCTCTGGTTGGATGGCAATACGTTTGCGATGGAGTGGAAGTGTTTCGATCGGATCCTGCCGAATTGTGTTTATGCTTTGCATGACTATGCTGTAGCCATGACCACCGTCCGTGCTCACATTGGCACTTGCTGACAGCTATTGCTAGACGATGGGGTTTCCCAAAGGCGACCGCTTCACCGGAAGCTCAGAGCAGAAACAAAAGCTCGAAGCACAATTCGTCCGCAAAGCCGAGTTCATGACCCAGCACCAAATCCCCATCTGGAACAGCGAGTTCGGTCCCGTGTACGCGAACCCGGACCTCGACGCCGACCACGAAGCGATCAACGCCGCGCGGTACGACTTCCTGGACGAACAGCTGCGGATCTACGACAAGTCCCAGATCCACTGGACCATCTCGCTGTACAAGGACATCGGCCTGCAAGGGATAGTGCACCTCGACCCGGAGAGCGAATGGATGCCAACCATCGCGCCGTTCCTCGAGAAGAAGCGAGCCCTGCAGCTCGACGCGTGGGGGCGGCATCCGAGCAAGCAGGTCGAGGATGTCATTGGGCCGCTCGTGGCGTGGATTGATCGGAATGCTCCCACGTCGGCGGACCAGTACCCGACGCCGTGGGCGACGGAACGGCAGATCACGAGGATTGTGAATCAGCTTTGGTTGTCGAAGTGTTTGTCTGATGAGTTCGCGGAGCTGTTCGCTGGGATGAGTATGGAGGAGTTGGAGGAGTGTGCGAAGAACTTTCGATTTGAGCGATGTTTGCAGCGGGAGGGTCTGAATAAGGCACTCGAAGCCTCTGCGGAAGTGGCGGCGTTTGGTAAGGATTGGCAGCGGCCGTTGGTGGGAACGAACTGTCATGGTAAGTAGGATAGGCTACGTTCTGATCAGACCGAGTTCACTTCCCATTACAGCACCATGTTGAAGATGTTCACGGCCTGCGAAGCGTATCACCAAAGTAAAAGTGGTTCCAGTTCAGCTGTGCCAGCAATACCTCTAGCATCTCCCTCTCGCTTTCTGCAGCTTTGGAAGGCTTGTCGATGGTCTCTTGCAACAAGCTGGTCAGTTGCGTGACCGAAGCCGTGAAGCGTGACATGCTCTGCTGGGACGACTTCCCAGTCTTTCCTACTGCCAAAGCAGCGTCCAAGGTCGATGTGAATATCTCTTCGATAGCGTCCCGGATCTTGACGTGCTTCCGCTTCAAGAACAACCGGGTTCTGATGCTTTCGAGGCAGACGTCATGCATCTTTCGCAAATCACGAATCCCAATGTCGATGGATCCAGTGGACGAGTCACGCCTCTTCCGCATCGCATCTTCGACGTTGTCAACCTGCCTCATAAACGTCCTCCACGGCACGTCAATACCGATATTCATGACAAACCCTACAATGGTCGCCACCACGTGATGCAACTCCAGACTCACGCGATACACAGTACAATCCTCCTGTTGATGCGTGGAGAGGGCCTGCTCCCGCAAACGGGTCGTGACGTCCAAGACTCGAAGCAGCTGGAGCAAGAAGCGGAAGATCTCGTCATATCGCTGCGTAGACGCGGGAGTCAAGATGACATCCAGAGGCGCGGGCGCGGCGTACTGCAGTTTGAGGAAGTCGAGGGCGTGGAGGGAAGTGGGATCCGTCACGCGGTCGATGTCCGTTTCGGAGAGCTCGCGGATGGCGAAGCTCAGATTTGCGGGTAGATCGGGCGGCGCTCCTTCTTCTGCTCGTGATATATCGCTGTAGTAGGCTTCGCTCAGCACGCCCATGAGGGATAGACGGAGTTCGTAGCTTGCGGGCGGCCATTTTTGGCCTTCTCTCGCGTCTAACCGCAGGCCCATGATCTCACCTGTTGGTACAGTACCGCGCGTGCGTTCTGCTGGTTGTGTGTTTGCACTGAACAGTGCGGTTGATAGTCTCGCTACAAAGTCGCCGCTTCCGAGTAGGTAGAAAGAACGCTGCGTTGCCAGATGCTCACGTAGCTCGCACACTTCGAAGACGTGGCGGAGGATGCGGTGGTTGAGACCTCGCCACTGTGTTTGGATGACAGGCCGGAGTTCGGCTAGGGGATCGAACCCTGTTGATGACTTCAATTCGATATCATTTGTTTCTTTGGGGGCTCCCGCGCCTCTCAGCAACGCGATTGTAACCGAGTTAAGGGTGTCGCTCGTTCCGTTAGGTTCGGGCTTGCGGTTGATGCAGGCATCCAGATTTTCCAAGTAATGATGCTGAGCCTCTTCATCGGCCCATGCATCGTGCTCGAGCACACCACCATCATACTCTGTATTGAACTTGGACGTAGGCGCAGCTCCCGCAACGCTTCGATCATCTTGTCCTGTCATACTGGCATATGCAGCAGCAGTGAAGCTACTATCGAGGTGCTTCCGCGCAATCCTGAGGCTGGATCTGGTGTTCGCAATGAGCCGTCGATCACCCTCACCGATCAAGCGTGACTGCAGTCGACCTTGTGGCACAACGTCATCGGAGGACTGATCTAGATCACTGCTGTCCAAGATTGTGTCTTCGTCCGCTAATGCGCCTGTGGGGAATGCCAACTCGTCCGTTAAGCCAAGGTCCTCCCTCAGTGATTGCAGCCACGGATGTGAAATTCGGGCTAAGACCGCCTGCAGGACCTCAGTGAGCTCGCTTCCACTCTCGGCAGTCATGTAAACTTGATCAGCGAGGATCGACAGTACTTCCTCCTCGGTACCGATGTCTTTGACGGATTCCAGTAGCTCGGTCAAATACGTGACAAGCAGTCGCGGTGTCTGTACCGTTGCCTGTAGCTGCAGCATAGACCTGATCGCAGGAAGACTATCGGACAGAAATCTCTCAACAGCGTCCATAATCTCGGTAACGCATCGCTTCAGTTCCGTTACCGTACGTGTCTTCCCAATCGAGTACGATGCCACATCGGCCAGTAGTCGACGATACATCGAAGCGTAGTCCATCAACGCCGCACTGAAACTGGCGGAACAGGGGAGGCTTAGGCCGGAGACGGGGGTATCGCGCAATGTCTCTTCGAAACAACCTTTGCTTGCGTTCCAGTGGAAAAAGATTGACGATCTGCCGAGAACCAGGTTGCACATCGCGCGGAGCGACACGTCATGAGGTAAGACCCCATTGAAACCTGCTGGCTGCGATTGACTTAAGGCGGCGTCGAATGCACTCGCTCCGGCTTCGGAAAGATATATTGGATCGGAGACATCAGCCGTCTGCGTTCCCCCGAACGTTGCCCAGGTACGGAATTGCGGGGGACTGCTTGGAGCGCACAGCTCGGCGTCTAGATTCCAGATGTCGTCTGTGGGCTCAGGAATTGCCGGATCTTGCGTCGCAGCGTCGCTAGGAAAGCCATCGCTTGCGACCGGCTGCGATGGTGGAAGATCATCTTCGTCGGCTGGAAGATCGAGTTGCAGCGAAGACTCGAACCTGAAATGTGCGTCTTCGACATCACTGTCGCGACCTAGATGGAGAGTCGATAGGTTCAGATCTAGATCCGATGGTGAGAAGAGATCGTTCTTGGATGGTGCGAAGGAGGTTGTGAAGATCGATGGACGCCACAGCTCGTCCGCACCGAACGGCTGGCCGTGGCTCATGGCGTCGTTCATGGTGTTCTTGGACGCGGCTTGATATCGTTCATCGCCGCCATGAGGGAGACATGGTCTCAGAACGCGGAGGACGCGCCGCGTCGAGGGGCAGTTTGTCCCGAAGAATCGCCGAACGACGACCGACGGGACTGGTGTCGGTCGAAGGAGATTGGGAGAATGCAAGGCAGAGACAGGGTAGAAAACCAGGCTGTCCGAAACACGATGTCAAATGCGGCACAGATGTGTGATCCTAAGTGGCGATTACATGTACTGTACGTTGTGCGTGGAGCCTCAGGCGTCTCCCTATACAAATGCCTGGACACGACTTCTGACACAACAGTATGAGCTCTGGCCTTCATGATGATGGATGCGAGTCTGTGGAGCGGACAGAACATCTCATGCATGTCATCACAGTATGGAATCTTTGGTAGTCGTCTTCGTAGTAGAGTACAAACTGTACAGTGGTGTTCGCATTAAGTGGACAAGGATGGCGCGAAGAAATCTGCGACCCAGGGCCCCCTTGCCCCTAAGGTTCGCCGCCTCGCTTTCCACCCTCTGTCCTACTACCTTCGAGTCTAGGCTCTAGCAAACCACGATTACAAAGCCAGACCAGCCACGAGCAATCCCATGGCCCCAACAGCTCCAGCAGCACTCCTGAAGCCAGTGGCAGCAGCCGCCGCAGCAGAGGAAGACGCAGAGGCGGCGGCACCGGACGCGGTACTGGACGCCATGCTCATAGTCATCGAGCCACTCGCGCTGTTCGATGAAGGGTTCGTGGTGCTGGCCCCCGTGGCGCCCCACGTCGCCGTAAAGCCGGTCGCGTTCGTACACGCACCGCCGAGGGTTGAATTCGAGCCGGAGACGAAGTTGACCGGGGCACACTGTCACAGGTCGATTAGCTCATGCGAGGAAGAAAGCCCCCGGGGTGATCGAGTGACACAAACCTGGTACAACATGCCATCGACCGAGTTATCGATGACCTGAATGACACCGGCTTGGCCCGCCCAGGCGCTCGGTACGTGCATGTCCGGCAGGCAAAAGTTGCCGATGCCGGTCGTGTTGACGGTCGGGGTGATGTCGGTCCAGTTGTAAGGGGCGGAGGTGGAGGTGGTGCCGCGGAAGGTCCAGCCGCCCTGGGGGTGTGCGTTCTGGATCATGACGGCGAAGCGGTCGACCTGGACCTGCGGACTGCTACTGTTGACGGTCACGGTCGCGCCGCCGCAGGGAGAGTCGGGTTCCGAGTCGTCGATGAAGCCGGCCGTTTCTGGCCAGTGGAGGATGAAGTGGGCGGAGGAGACAGTCGCGGTCGCGAGGACGCAGAGAAGTTGAGACGACAGCATTCTGTCTAGATTCCTATGGCGGAGATGTTGCGGTTCTGGTGGTTGGATGATCGGGGGTTCGACAGACGTTTCGTTAATCAGTGAGTGCTGCAGGACGGGATGTGAGGTGAGAAGTGTTGAGCGAGCGTGTCACGGACAGGTAAGGTAAGGTATGGTATATACACTCTCGGCATCCGGCTGACATTGAATACGGTAGTCTCGATTCAACCCACCGTGATTCCGTGAGCCCGTCACGTTACTTTGTTCCCGTTTCTGGCGGTCTCGCGTTGAAACATGCTCAATCGCTCGAGATGGATATATCATGCATCCCGATCGGGACTAGCGTTCGGTTGAATGAGCACGTTTGAGCAATTTTGAGCATCTCGGGTTTGAGAGTCGAGGCAAACATCATCTCCCGCATCCCTCTCCGCGCTGATGATGATGATGCTGGGTAGGAGTAGAGAATAACGACGCCACGCTCCGCACGCGTGTCACTCCACCAGTGACGGTAACGTCTTTCCGTTTGTTCCGTCTTCTCTTCCGTTTATCTACACACATACAACTCCCTCTTCACCCCAGTCCAACATCTGCCAAGACCCTCGGTTCATGGCAGCCTCGCTCCCTCACCTCCATCGACTTTAATCGCTCTCCCTTCCTCCCTTGACACGATAAGAGGCATCGACAACAGACCTCTCGACGTCCCCGCGCGTCATCAGGCGCCGAGCGGTTTGTCGCCAATATGGACGGAATGGATATGGGAGACATGGGTGGGATGGGAATGAGCGGCGGGATGGACATGGCCAGTGCCGGTCTCTTCACGCCCGTCAACGAAGCCATAGCCCACGGATTCTGGTATGCCATCGCGGCGATCGTCGGCCTCCTCGGTTGCGTCCGTCTGGTGTCCATTCTCCAGAGCAGGTCCCGGCAACGACTGCACAAGATCAACCCGCATTGCGTGCCATCACGTCCGCGAGGTCTGCTCTCGCAGATGTACGCCACAGCGACAGCGACCGCGCGCGAGATCGCGTACTCGCAGCCAATCTACTTCACCGGCAGGTTCAGCAGGTACTTCAGCCCGCTCCCGGTCGGTCGATGGATGCTGCTGGCTGTGTACTGGATCGTCATCCTCATCTTCTTGTGGAGCAACACCATCTTGAAGCCGAGCGACCCCATGTACGCATACAAGTGGGAGAAGGTCGGGTTCCGCGCTGCCTGGGTCTCTATCGCTCAGATCCCGTTCATCTACCTGCTGTCCACCAAGTTTAATCTCATCAGTCTATTGACCGGGATCTCATACGAGCGGCTCAACTGGCTGCACCGTTGGGCGGCACGCACCGTTTTCCTGACGGTGATCGTGCATTGGTCGTTCTTCTTGCGAGAATGGTGGCTTGCCGACTTCGTCCAACTCGAGATCCAGATGATGCCCATGGTCATGTACGGCTTCGGCGCATTCGGCACCATCGCCTGGATGATCCTTTCAGGTTTCGGCTTCTTCAGAGCGATGAACTACGAGATCTTCGTCTTGCAGCACATTGCCGCTGCCGGTGTCCTCCTCTGGTTGCTGTTCTGCCACGTTCCGAGCTACGCTCGCTACAACGTCTACATGTCCATCGGCTTCGTGGCCTTTGACTGGGGCGTGCGCATTGTCTGGAACGTGTTGCGCAACACTCATCTATTCGGTCACGCCGGCCTACGTCGACCTGGGTATGGAGCGCAGCTCGAGACACTGCCTGGTGATATGGTGCGCCTGACGATCGAAGACGTGGATTTCAAATGGACGCCCGGACAGCACGCCTTCCTTTCCGTTCCGGAACTAAGGCCATTCGAGATGCACCCTTTCACCATCGCCAACGCTTCTTCAGGAACGTCCCACCAACAGTCGGAGCGCATGACCATGCTGATCAAGGCTCACTCCGGCTTCTCCAAAAGCTTGCACAAGGCCGCTCTGAAACATAGTGACAGCCCGAAGCAGTTTCGCGCATTTCTGACGGGCCCATGGGGTATGCCGCCGGATCTGCTGCACTACGACACCGTCATCCTGATTGCGTGCGCGAGCGGTGCTTCCTTTACGACACCTTTACTGGAGAATCTCGTGAGGGAGCAAGGGTGTGTCCGGACCATTACCCTGCACTGGATTATCCGCTCGGCGGACCACATGGAGTGGTACGAAGACACTCTCCGGTCCCTCGTCGAAACCGCTCGGAGCAGCAACATCAGCTTGCAAATCGTGGTCTACGTCACAGACCCGGAACGTGTGAACTCACATCTCCCACTCACCACAGATCCCAAAAACACCGCGCTCGTCGCGCTGGACTCGAAACCCGAACACGCCTCCAGCTCTTCTAGCATCACCACATCGGCCGAAGAGGACGCTCAATCATCGACGAGTCTATGCGGGAAAGACATCCGGAGGACCTCTTCCCTCTCGGTGAGGTACGCCGGCCGCCCGACCGTGGCGTCCATGATCCGACCCGGTGTCGAAGGTGCGTTGGGCGAGACGGCGGTCGTCTGCTGCGGCGGGTTGGCGATCACGGCACAGGTCCGGACGTTCGTGGCCACGTTGTCGGATGAGAGGGCGGTGCATAAGGGGACGGGGGCGCAGGGGATCTTTTTGTTTACGGAGACTTATGGGTGGTAGAGCCTCACCTCTTTCAGGATAGTGTTGGACGACTTCTACGATGACTGGTCGAAAGGGATACATGCAGAATGGGTTGTTCGCAAGTCTCTGTGCATCATCAGCATGCTTGGCCTAGTCACGTTCTTCACGAGGAGCCGCGAGATTTCGAACCGACCGTCCAGCGAGCTATAACCGCAACTCATGCCTGGTCACCACACAATCTATTCGGTACCCGCCTGCGTCATTCGGATTGTCGGTCCGCAAGTGACGGCGACAAAGGAGTGCTTCGGATCAAGCATTTGGCTGATCTTCATCACTCTCACGGTGGAGAAGTCGGCCAGAACGCGACCGTGCCTGCCAGGTCAGAGCTCGTCGGGTGTGGTCGTTTGGAGAGGATGAACGCGGTTGATTGCTCGGCGACATCTGCTAGCGCCCATCTGCTTCGGCTGTACAGATTCAGTGCTAGCGAGCAAAGTCTCGCCATCGCTCTGGCATTCCGCTGGACGGTTTACCCCAGCTGTGTCGTGATGAACAGGGTTGGGTTGGAAAGGCTCTTTATGTTAAGGACTTGGATATTGTTCAGTGGTCTCTCTAGGTGGGAGGGTGAAGCTCTGACGGGACTGATGGGATAGTAGGACGGAGCGACGATGCTCAAAGACGAAGAATGTGTCTGATGAGTGTCGCAATAAGGTACAGTATGTACCTTATCTATTCAATCCCATATGGGATATCGTGATACTCGGAGCTAGTCCTCGTCGCCTTGAAAGCGGTGCGACTTCGGGTTGCCTCGCGTGCCTCGGACATGAGTTTATGCAAGATAACGACATGAAGTTTGTGAACCTTAAGGTTGAATGCAACTCTTTCGAAGTGCACACTCTTTCCCTTGGCCCGTGCACACACCCTCGAAGGCGTCCCCGCTCACGCTAGGAGATTTCTACCTTCCTCATCTGGCTGACTTCCGGTGCCGATATACACATTGCTAATCGACAAAGCAAGGCCTTGCCACTGCGGCGGTATGAAGTGGGGATGAGCAGCCAGAGAATGTTCTCCCGACGTCGCTCTGTCATTGTCATACCTGACGACACGATCACCCGAGCGATATGGCTCCGGGTACAAGAATGCACACTTCCCCACCACGTCAACAATGTCGCCTGGTGCGCGAAACATCCCTTTCTCCACCATGTCTGTCCCCAAGCTCTCCCTCTTCCTCCATATCCTCAATACCTTGCACGGAGCCTGGGCCCTACCTTCCTCGCGCTCCACGTACGCCGTCAAGGAACGCCACGCCGTGCCCGCCGCCTGGACGGCCGTCGGACCGGCCTCCCAATCCGAGCTCGTCAACCTGCAGATCGGACTGAAGCAGCGCAACGAAGGCGCCGTCGAGCAACACCTCCTCGAAGTCTCCGACCCGGTTCACCCCCGCTACGGACAACATCTGTCGGCGGCCGAGATCCACGACATCGTCGCTCCGGCGCGGGAGACGGTCGATTTGGTCCAGGAGTGGTTGGCGGAGCACGGCGTTTCGAATGCGGGTTTCAGTCGTGCGAAAGACTGGATCTCGGTTGTGGTGCCGATTGAGAAGGCCGAGGAGCTCTTGCAGACGTCGTATTTTACTTACAGACATCACGACGGCTCGACCTTGACGCGAGCGCCTGAGTGGTCTTTACCTGTTCATCTGCATGAGCATATTGACGTCGTGCAGCCGACGACTTCGTTTTTCCGGCCGAAACCGGAAGTCAAGGCTCCGAGGCCTGCCGTCCGAGGCCCATCTCATCCGATGTCGTGGTGGGAGCATACCGGGAAGCATCTGTATGGCGGTAACAGCGTAAGTTGTCGAGAACACTTTGCGCTCTGCTTCTGATGTTTGACGTTGTTCAGTCCGGCACCGACGCCGCCGCCATCGAAGCCGTCTGCAACATCAGCTTCACGACCCCAACATGTCTGCGCACCCTCTACGGCACCCTCAACTACACCACACAAGTGCCGGGCAAGAACAAAATCGGCATCAACAACTACCTCAACGAAACCAACAAACGCTCCGACGTCTCGCTGTTCCTCCAGACCTTCCGTCCCGAAGCGGCGGCCGCGGCGAACGAGTTCCCCATTGTGACCATCGCGGGCGCGCCCGATGACCAGGGTTCCGACGCGGATGAAGTCGTCACGGGGGTCAATCGGGAAGGCAACCTTGACGCGGAGCTTGTGCTTAGCATTGCCTGGCCGACACCCATGATCGCGTACTCGACTGGTGGAAGTCCGCCCTTCACCCCCGATCTGCACGCGTGAGTCCCTCATTCTCCTAATCTGCTTTGAGCTATATCCTTGCAAGGAGTCTTACGCTGATCACTTCTCTCTTACGTTGCAGACCCACCGACACCAACGAACCCTACCTAACATGGATCAACTACGCTCTTGCGCAAGACGACCTCCCCCAAGTACTAAGCAGCTCATACGGCGACGACGAACAGACCGTGCCGTGCTCCTACGCCAAGAGAGTTTGCTCCGGCTTCGCCCAACTAGGCGCCCGTGGCATCTCCATCCTATTCTCCAGCGGTGACTATGGCGTAGGCGCCAATGGCACGTGCTTCAGCAACACCGACCCGTCCAAGCAGATGTTCATCCCTACATTCCCGGCTTCCTGTCCGTGGGTGACGTCGGTTGGTGGGACGCAAGGGTCGAGCAACCGGAATTTTCTACCGGAGGTCGCGGTGTAAGTTGGCAACCTCTTTCACTGGTTCCGAAGGTGTTTATTGCTGATTCGTTTGCGATGTAGTCAGCGTTTCGGCTCCGGGGCGGGTTTCAGCAACTACTTCGGCGCCCCGACTTACCAGCAGTCGGCCGTGAACGGATACATTGCTAGTCTAGACGGTCTTTACAACGGGTTGTACAACAAGTCCGGCCGCGGATATCCCGACGTCGCCGCGCAGGGTAACCACGACGCGACGGTGTGGGGAGGGAATATCTCAACCATAGTACGTTCCAACAAATACTCGTCACGAGATCGGTAACAATGTTAACCCTTGACTTCCCCCAGGGAGGCACGTCCGCCTCATGCCCCAACTTCGCCGCCGTCATCAGCCTCGTCAACGACGCGTTGCTAGCCAAGGGCAAGAGTCCCCTGGGGTTCATGAACCCGTGGATCTACGGCGGTGCGTACAAGGCTCTGACCGATGTCACGAGTGGTTCGAGTATCGGCTGTAACAGTACGTAACAACCCTTCGTCCGCTGAGCGATTGAGGGTATCACGGAACTGACGGGGTTGTGTGTTGCTCGATAGGCTCCGGGTTCCCGGCGAGAAAGGGCTGGGATGCGGTGACGGGATATGGAACTCCGGTAAGTGCTTCTTTTCTATTTCGTGCCCGAAAGTCTCGTTGGAGGAAGACAGAGATACTGACAAAGTACAGAACTTTGACAAGTTGGTCGCCGCGGCTTTTGCGAAGTGAGGTGGGATCGCGAGGTGGGATGGTGGATTGTGTTTGTTGGATCACCGTTCCTGGCCTGTATAACGTTGGCTATGACTATGCATGATCGCTTGGTTGATGTGAGACAGAAGAGAACAGTCTGCCTATTGGATGATTGTGGTCACTGTCGATAAGATGGAGCGATGTGGTGACCGTTCTTAACTCGGATCTTCGTTTGACACGTCCCAAGGCTATGCGCGTCACGTGTAAGTTTCGCGATGCCTTTCCCCACGGGGAATGGGGGGCTGTTCCTGCTCCTCCGGACGTATCTCCGTATGTGGTGAACATGGAGGGCTCACCATTGCATCACCAACACAAACAGTGCACAGTGCATGCATGTGAAAATGATGTTGCGGTGACGCGTTCAAAGTCATCTGATATACATAGGTCCTCGTCACGAGAGCACGCGCATGTGATGGCATGCCACGACGCTTGGTCCATTATTAGGTGTTTCCTGTTGTTTCCTTACAACACCCACCTCTCTCCCAACCCAACATTCCCC
>Ga0058704_10000307_pt1 | contig 26581 bp, 31 predicted proteins | sample AgamicMgSfe_FD_71363 | JGI IMG/M metagenome (GOLD analysis project Ga0058704, IMG submission 71363) | Agave microbial communities from Guanajuato, Mexico - Mg.Sf.e | ecosystem: Host-associated > Plants > Phyllosphere > Phylloplane/Leaf | place: Guanajuato, Mexico | collected 2012-05-30
CGCTGGGGGGGTTCAGGAAGCCGTTGACCGTGTCGGCGGCGGGCGCGGCGGACATGATGAGGCCGGAGGAGAAGCAAAAGAGGATGAGGGAGGTGGCTGTGAGGGCTCGGCGGAGGAGGCTTGCCTTCGGTGGGGCGGAGGGCTTGGTTGGAGTCTGCTGCTCGGCTGCGATTGCGCTTGTGGGTGATCCGGTGGTGGTAGTGATGTCGGTCGACAAGCGATGCGAGAAATGGAGGCTCCGGCCGATTGCGATGCTGTTCGCGGGATAGCGGGAGGTCGTCTTCCGGATGTGATGTAGCGATAGATCTTGCGTGACAAAGCAGTGAGGGAGGAAAACGCGGCGAGCGACCTCGACACGCAGGCAGGGCGGAGCGGCGAGTAAGAGAGAGGTAGCGTGCCGGTGGGCGAGCATTCTCAGTACGATGGCATCGAAGAAATGTACAGTGATTAGTAAATGGGGTTATTTGTGTTCGCTCGGTCATTCTATCGTCGTCTTTTTTTGTGACGGCGCCGTGGAAAAGCGAGGCGAAGTCGGAGTTTGGTCCCTGGGATGCCGAGGTTCAAGAGACCGTCATGGGGCCGGCCCTGAACACGTGAAATGAGGGTCTCACCACGAGGACGACCCGCGATAAAGCGAAGTATGATGAAACTTGATTGACAGATCACTGTACCTATAGTCCTGACTCCTGAGTCGTGTGAAGAGTTTGACTTCGAGGCACGCGATAGCGGCCGATGCAGAAATTCCAAAGACAGGACAGTCAAGCCCAAAAGCCCTTTTATCACCAAGCTCGGAACGCTCCAAAACGCTGAATGTGCTCGATCAACCAAAATTCCCCAATCCTGCAAAACCAATCCAGTCCAATCCAAAGAGACAAACGAAAAACCAAGAAAAGAAATCAAATATCCATCGACCATCGTTGCCTCCCAGCGACTTCCCGCTTAGTATGCTCATGCACCCATTTATCGAGCTGGAACTCCGGCGTATACCAGCTATCGAACAGCTCCGGACCCCCCGACGACAGCCGGTTGTCCTCATCCTCGTCAGAAGCCGGAATGCGGATGGCCGATTCGAACAGCGGCGGCGAGGTGGCGAAGAGCCGGGTGTTGAACAGCGTGCGTCGTCGCGGCGTCCGGTCTTGTAACGCCTTCAGCGACGAGCTGTCGTGGAACAAGATCGCCGAGCGACGCGCGTTCTTGTCCCGCACGAACTCGGCGCTGTTGCGCGCGCTCGACGGTTCGCTGTTTTCTTTTGGCGTGGCTGGCGGCGTGTGGTACTCATTTTCGATCTCGGCGGGCGCGGTGTTGTCTGACAGTATTGTCGACAGCTGTGGGCGCGAGGCAAGTTTCCTCGGATGAGGCTTGCGTAGCGCTGTTGAAGTCTCGAGAGCGGCGGAAGAGTTGTGGATGACCGTGACCGTGGAGTCTTCGGATCCCTGAGCGTCGAGCACAAGAGGAGCCGGTCTGTGTATTCGGCGCTTGACGGCTGGTTTCGCCAAGTCCTTGTCCGTCGTCGTGTTCTTCGCTCCATCGACGTGATCTCGGTCATGTCGTTGGCCTGTGGGGTTGTTGGCGCTTCGAGAGGACGTCTCGCGTGAGAGATTTGTCGCGGGACTCCCTCGGCTGCTGAGCAGCCTTCCATCTCGTGTACGTCTGCTACCCTGTGTAGACAAATGAGCACTTCCAAAGCTAGTCGGTCTCGGTATGCTGCCGCTAGCACTTCCGCTCCTTGACGGTCGTTGCTTGCCACTCATGACATCCGCCACAGGCGGAGGTTGCAACATCCATGCGACGTCGTTTCGCGAGGTGACGCGGGTCACGATTGCGGGATGCAGATCGTTCACGGCAGGGTTTCGGTAAGACCGGTATCTCGAAGCATTCGCTGTCCGTGCTTTGGGCGGTATGGTCGGTCCATCGCGGTGGCTCTCCAAAGGCAGGTCTGCCGCCTCGGAACCCCACAACTCCTCGTCCGCCCTCTGATGATGCCTCCAGGACTGCGCGCTCGGCTTCTCCAGGCTCCCAAGTCTCGGCAACTCTACTGTACTCGCGACTCCGCTGCCGTGACTGCTCTGCGTCGCACTCGTCTTCAACCCTCTCTGACTCTCCGATCCAGTCGCAGACGCCTTCTTCTTCCTCTTCCCCCCTCTCGAAATGGGCACCGGTCCCAATTCGATATCCGCCTGCCAGTACGGGTTCGTGGAACTCGGGGAAGGGTGGCGGTACAGGTTCGGCATCTGCGCCTCCAGCATCTCCCGGTCCGCGCGATCATATTTCGCTTCCTTTTTCCTCTTTCGGCGGACGCGCGCCTCGGCGCATGGCGCGCAAGACAGGTAGTAGAAGACGGCGGACTGAAAGCCACGGTGTATGGCCATGGCTCGCGAGCCGCTGTGTCGCAAAACAGTGATGTAGTGTGTACTACAGGCTTCGTACTTGGAGTGAATCCGCACAGAGAGACTCTATGACCGTTGCTGAAAATGCATGCTGTGGGTGGCGCGGCCGCGTACTGGGCGTCTCTATCGCATGCGTGACGAAGATGACGCCTTGGCTCAAACCAAATCCTCCCGCTGTCCTTCGCAGTCGCGATTCACCAGTGGGCGGTGCCGTGTGCAGGCGCGAGGCCGAGCCCGCAATCGGCGTTGCCTCCGGATGTGATGTGATGGTGCAGGTGATGGACTGTTGTTTACCGACTACCTCGACGGCAGATGGTGGAGGACCGGATACATCGTAACACTTGCTGGTATACTGTATACTCTATACAGTACGGAGGAAGAGAGGGGGGAGGGATGGGTGGTGTTGTCGAAGTTGTAGTGTGTTTGGGCTGCGAGGGGTTCTCCTGTTGGCGGCAACCCGAATGCGCATTGAGACCCGCCGGTCGTCTAGGTTAGAGAGTCTCGGGACAAGGGATCCCGAACGACATTCGCGTAAAGAACCAATCACAAACGGTTTCACCAGATTGACATGCATGATAAGCTTATCTAACCCGACGATGCGGGAGGAACGTGCCTCGGCCATCGACAGCGATTAGACACTACATGTGTAGACCGTGATCGACTCGCAGAATAACACACTCCCCGCCGATACTATGTAGATATGCAGTGCATCCGACGCTTGCGCAAACCCGCGCTGGTATCATCATCCGCTCAACGCAAGACACGCATCCACCGCCCTGCCCACGTTCCCTTCCTGCGCCCGCGTCACGTCCTCGATGACCTCTCGGTCGAGGTTCGGGAACATGCTCTGGAGGGTCCTGTTCGTTCAGAGGTCAGCTGGGGGGCCACGGGGGCCTGGTAACGGCTGATCAGACGGGGTGCTTACTCCACGACGACTCTGTGCTCGCGTACCCGTACCCTCTGCGCTTCCGCCGCTTCGGCGCTGGCCTGTTTGACGCCCGCATTCTCTACGGTTCGTCTCTCAGCCGACGACCTTCGATCGGAGCGGTCTTTATGTGGTGGTCTCTCGACTTTGGGAGTGGGACTGAGTCTTTGTGGTGTCGACCCGGGCTGCGACGTACTTCCAGGCCTGAGAGCATTCTGCTGTGCCTGGCTTGCTCCATCATCGGAGAAGATCCGCCCAATGCTGCTCAGCGGCTTCTGGATCGTCCGGAGGAGGCCGGTCACGGCATCTTCCTCAGCATCGTTTGCATTCGTCTGCTGGCTCTTCTCGCTCAACCGCTGACTGACGTTTCGTCTGGGACTGGAACGCTCGGCTTCCATGCTGTTTCTGGGCGTGACCTCGGGTCGACTGAGCGCGCTCTTCTCGCTGAGGTGCTGCATAGGTCCGGCCGCAGCCGCGGAATGAGTCTTCTCCTCGTACTCTAGCTCCTTGTTCTTCTCCGCGATCGCGCTGACCGCTTGCTCGACATTGCGCTCGAACTCCTTATCCGTGATCGTGAGGTTGGTCCGGTCTAGGTTCTCGATAAACGTCACGACGCCCATGAGTGATGACATGTAGTAACCGGCCTCGCCGCCCAGTTTGTCTTGGTTCCTGAAACGCCAGGTGTATTGCACGTTACTGGCCAGATGTTCTGGTCGAGCGTGGAGAACCGTGTAGATGAGCAAAGGCACGAATGCGTCGGCCGACTGATCTGCTTTGGCGTTTTTGAGGAAGCCGAAGATGACCTTGCAGCAGTTGAGGACACAGATGACCTTGTCTCTGGGTGCCCGATAAGTGTTGATCTTGAGCAGCTCCTGTTGAGCCAACGTCAAGAACTTACGGCCTTTCTCACCTACAGCCTTGATGTCAAGATGCTCTTCGCTGATCCAGCCATATATGCGTAGTTTCTGCGCGATAACTTCGTCGCGTTCCACATCCTCCTGATGCTGACCCCTACGACCTGGACCGTGTGGGTTGGCCGCATCGGCTTGAGACCTCGCACCTCGCCCTCCTTTCCGCGGACTGCTGCCTCCTGGAGACGGTATGGCCGGAGAGAAGGTCTGTGAGTACAACCGGTTCATCACAAGCTTCTCCATGCCTTCCCTGGCATTGTCGAATTCGGCGTCTGAGACCATACGCCACACCTCACACAACGCCATCTTCTTCGAAATGAACTCGAGAAAATCGGAGATGATCTTGACTTGTTCATGTACCATCCACTGCTTCTTGCCAAACTCACTGAGAAAGGAGCGCAAGAAGCGTGCTACAGGATCGGCGGTACGATGTCTCAATTGCTCCAGAAAACGATGGAAATCAAAGGGTAGGCTAGTCTCCGGTTCGGGCGAGGGAGGCGGAGGCTGGAAGATGGAACCCGCTCTCGTGCTCGCAATCGACTCGGTGTCGTCCGCTTTGCCTTGCTGTAGAGTGGCCCCAGAGATGGAAGGTGGCTTTGCTGCTTGAACGGGACTGAAAGGCGACGCCACACTTCCGCCCGTAGTCTGCGGGCTGATACTATAGCCCTCCTTCCCTTCAAGGCTGGAAGTTCGAGGCGGTAGCACGAGCATGGGCTGCTGCCTTTCCAAACGTGGTGACATGATCTCTCGTTCGCCCATGCCTCCCATCCCGTCCTGAAACTGATCCATGATGTGCTGGATTTCGGTCCCCGTCGTTTCCGTGGGCTCTTGTGGCGCCTCAGGGATCTCGGTGGATGTCTCTTCAATCGGTGGGTGTTTCTCATCGTACTCCGTATCCTCACCTGCAGAAGGCGGCGGTACATTATCTTTGCGCGGCAGTGCTGGTGGTGAAGGAGAACGGGGAAGTTCCTCTTTATCCATCATGCCACGCTTCTGCTTTGGTTCGTCTGGCTCGATCTGCGCGGTATCCAGGTTCATCTCTGCAGCCCGACGAGCCAGGTGCTCGCTTGCCTCCCTCTCAATATCCGCTGCTGACCTGTCGCTCTCAGCTACGCGATCATCGCGTTCGCCCATCTCGGTCCCAGTCCCTTGATTTCTCTCATCTTCCGCGCCGCCTCGGTCCTGCTCCGCCGTGGATCCGTCGACCTCCACCGCCGCCTGGTGTGCATCGATGTCTGCTTCACCACGTTGGCCATGCTCATCCTCAGCTGCTTCACCTTTGGTGAATACCGTAGCGACCGCATCAACTTTTGCTACGGGTTCATCCTTCAGTGCATTGGACTGCTCTGCAGATCCGCTTGGATCGGACATAGACGGTCGCCTGGGCTGTGAGATGTGTGAGGATGGCGTTGGTCGGCATACCGCCTATACAAGGCGCGGCTGAGGTCTTAATTGCAGCTAGGCCGGGAAATGTTAGTTCTGTGTCTCCCAGCAAGGCACTCCGTAATAATAAATAGTCATAAGTTACCATTCGCATTTCACACAACCTCTGCGAAGATGTGACCGCACGTGCACAGTGACGTAAACCCACGTGCAGTGGGTGGGATGGCTGTTTACCGTCTCTACTCCATGTCACGTGCACCGATGTTACACATATCAAATCGGAAGTTAGCCGCCAAGAAGATCAGTCATAGGCCAACCACATAACTGATCCGAGCATGAAACCTTCCCAGCGCGGGATCATCACAGTATCATGTGAATATAGCGACAACCCCACCTCGAGAAAGGACGTCTGACAGGTTAGCTTCATGCTCACCTGAAAGCTGCCTTGAGGCAGTCCACGGTTCCTCCAAAGGACCAATTGTCTTCAATGTAGTGTCGTTGCTACACGTTTGTTCTAATATCTACACAGCTGGTCCCCGCCCAGTCCACACTCGGAAAGACCTAAACGGCCCTCTGCGGTAATCAGTGTTGTTGTACTGCCTGCTGGGTCCCAACTCCAACTGATTCGTGTTAAAGTACAGCCACCCATTGAGAATCGCGGCGCTGTCCGCATGCTGGATCATGCCACTCCGGACAAGCGTCTTCACGACGTAATTCGCAGCCGGCACTGATCCAGCACCGTGCGGAGGCGTCCCGTTGACCGTCTCATTGACCTCCGACTGCAAGGTATCGACATAGTAAATCGCATTCTGCTCACTGGCGAGAATATACACCCGCCCCCGATCATCAGCCGTGAAACCCGCTTGCTCCGAGGCACATTGGCCCGGATCCTGCACGGCCGCGAGCACGTCGGCGTCGGAGCAGTTGGGGTCGATGACGACGCTTTGCGAGACGTAATAGAAGCGGCGGGAGGACAGCACGCCCCAGTAGAAATTGCCGCTCGCCAACGCGATCCCGTCCGCGCCAGTAGTGAGAAAGCTCTTCTTCGTCCCGTTCCAGCCGTAGATGAGGTTGCCGTCGTAGGAGCCGACGTAGCCCTCATCGGCGCGGACGACGGAGGTGTTGAAGAGCCGGCGGACGGCGCTGCCGTCGTCGAGGTTGATGGCGAGGATGGAGCTGTTGGTCGACTCGTCGGTCAGGAAAGCGTAGCCGTTCGCGCCGAGGGTGTTGTTGATGCGGACGTCGTTCGCGTTGGTGCCGTGCGCGAGCAGGTCCGCGGGGATGGTGTAGGTGCGGATGTGTGCGCGGGTGGTCTGGTTGAAGGACATGATTTTCGCCCCGCCGTTCACGGCCTGTGGCATTGGACCCGTGGCGACGTCATATGGGATGCCGCTGTCCACGATCCATAGCTGTCCGATGGAGTCCAAGACGACGTTTTGCACGTTGATGAAGCAGGTCGATGGGTCTTGCCCGGCGGTGCAATTCTGGATATCCGCGGAAGGCCAGGGCGCTTCATTGTTGAAGTCTGTGCAGATAACGACGTTGTTTGGTGTCTGGCCGCTGTTGCGTGGGTAGGTGAGGTACAGGTTGAGTTTGTTGTCTACAGCAAGGCCGGTCGGAGGGTGTTGACTGTCATGGACCGCTTCGAGTGGTGGGCCTACGACATTGAAGTCTTGCGGATATGCGCCACGATTGTAACCCGGGCCGAAAGGTCGGAATCCATTCGTGGTGTCAAAGTAGGTCTCGTACTGAGCCGCGGCCACAGTAGCCCAGGTCAGAAGCTTGAGTAATGTCATGTCTGGACGACTGTCTATGGGGTCAGTGTGAACTGTGAAAGAAGAACGGTAATTTCTCAGAGGGACGAGGGGAAGGAGATCTATATCGGAGGACTCCAGCGATGAGGTCTTTCATCAACGGTTTAATGTTCCTGGAGTCAAGGTGCATCATCACCACCATCACCGTGCATGACACTAGATATTTGCGGGGAAGTCTGGACAAAATGCGGAGCAATATCTGTTGATTGTGGACTGGGCTTTCCGTCTCTAGCAAGAAAGTCATGTGTATCATGGGTTGCACCCAGAAGCAGCATCGATGCAAGTGGCATTGGGCGATCCCTCGTTCCTCATGGGCTGGCGTTTCGTGGCCGCTTCAAATGACCGCCATCATCATGATGTGCCGCACGCGCAAAGGCTCTCCGCGCAGCTGATCTAGCGGACGGCATCTCGTATGTTGTAGCCACCAGCCTGTTCGGGCGACATCGGCTCGCTGACCTTACGCTTGTTTGGCGCGCTCACAGCATCTCGTGCATGCCTTTCGTCGACTGTCGGTGTGTGCTGGCTGCGTGGACAAGGCACCCTGTATCGGCTCTGGGACTGCCACGAGTATCAGGCAATGCAAGGTTCCAGGTTACTCAAGGTCTCATAGTGCTGCCGATGGAATAGGGTGTTCAGCCACCTCTTTTCAAGATTTGCTCCATGTGCTCGTGACTGTTCTTGTACGTCGTCTCCAGGTAATGCAATTTCTTGTCCAGATTCGCAAGTTCCTTCTTGACATCCTCGGCCTCCTTGGTCTGGCGTTGCTTGACGTCTTGCGTAGAAGTAAGCACGAACCTGTAATCGGGATCAATCATCCGTGTCAAGAACGCTCGTGAACGCGATCAGGCTCACATTTTGCCCACGCCATCGTATACGGGTGTGTCGGGCGGAAGCGTATCCATCTCGGTGGACGACAGCTGCAGCATGCGAGTCTCCCGGTTCTTCGCCGCCATTTGCGCTCGCACGATGCCTAGCTGTTGCTCGGCGAAGGCAGCCTTGGATGAGATTTCTTGCAGCAGCTGGGTGAAATGTTAGCTGAGTCCTCAGGATGTGTATTGGCGATTGTTACGGACCTGCTGCAGTTTCTCGTTGGGTATCGCCATGGTCAAGAGTGCCAGTGTCGACAATGTGCTTGAAACACTGACAATTGCTTCCCCTCAAAACGACAGAGCCCCAACAAGTGTATCACATGCACAGACCCTGAGTTTTGCGGCTCCGTGTGGGGCCGAGGGATCGACGTAATGAGACAAACTTGAACTAACCAGACATGCAGTAAGAACTCAGAAACGGACAATGGAAGTTTGGAGGCCGAACGTGACGATGCACGTTGCGAGGTTTGCTCTCGCAAGCAGACGAAGCATCTAAAACAAACCAATCTCCAGCTCCACCCTCTCTTGACACAAAAGTTTCATACCGAACCAATCTCTCCAAGACACACTCGCTTGCAAAGAGCTGTGTAGAGCTCCGATCACGAAACCATGCCTTCCTGGCTACCGTCAGTGCCGTACCCTCCGGCACGCGAAGATGGATACTGGGCGCCCATCACCTCCACGCTGGACTGGTGTGAAGAGGTCAGAGAATCAAAGCAAAAGCGATTCGTCACGATCAAGAGGCGCTGACCAACAAGTAGAACTACTATGCCACGAGATATTCCGCCGAGATCGTCAACACCTTGACCAATCTACTCTTCATCTACCTCGCGTTCAGAGGCATGTACAACTGCTGGAAGAACGGGCACGACCGCATCTTCTTCATCACGTTCTTCGGGTCTGCCTGGTCCACTGCTCGTCCTGGATTGCTCCGGTGATTCTAACATATGGCGTTCTAGGTACCTGATCGTGGGCTCGGGGAGTTTCGCCTTCCACACGACTCTTAAATGTGGGCTTGCAGACGCTCACTTGATCTCTGATACGCGACTAATCGATTGCTAGACCCCATGCAGCTCGTCGACGAACTGTCCATGATCTACACCACCTGCCTCATGTTCTGGGCGACCTTCGAGCACAAGCGCGCTGCGCCGATCCCTCTGCTCCTCGGCATCGCCGTTGCTTCCCTGGCCATTTTCATCACCGGGTACTACCACTACCTCCAAGACCCCACGTTCCACCAGAACGCCTACGCCATCTTGACCGCGTTGGTGCTTCTGCGCTCGATGTACATTATGGAGGTCAATATCCGTCCGTACTTCCGCAGACGACAAGCGGTGCATGGACAGGGCAAGAAGAGCGATGCCGCGAGCGACGCGGAGACGAGAGAGGTGGCCAGGAAGGATGCGCGGGATCGGGAGATCATTGGTAAGATGTGGATGATGGTCGGATTCGGCCTCACCGTCTTCTTGGGTGGTTTCGGCATCTGGAACTTGGACAACGTCTATTGCTCCCAATTGCGAGCCTTGCGACGTGAAGTCGGGCTCCCGTGGGGTATCCTGCTCGAGGGCCATGGATGGTGGCACTTGATGACCGGACTTGGGGCGTACTACTACATACAGTGAGTGATCCCGACTCTTTGATCGGTGTAGACATGGCGATGGCTGCTGACATGCGCGGCACAGATGGGGTGTATGGCTTCGCCACTGTCTCAATGGTCGCCAGGACGAGTTCGAGCTGGTGTGGCCAAGCATGCTCTCGATTCCGTACGTGATACAGCGCTCGGCTTTGGCCAATGGTGGAGTGAAGAAGCCGTAAGGATGGGACGAATATATCTGCAATGTCGTTGTGATACCCCGAACAGTACTATAGATGAGCGCAAGGCTGGTGCCAAAGGTTACAGTAGATTTTTGTTGCGGTATGGCACTTGGGGACATCCGGTTCCGAGGCAGGCGCGTCTTTCCAGCTGGATGGCACCTTCTCTGCGAACTCGCCCAAAGGTTTATCTCAACTTCATCTCGTTTCTTGACAACAGTCGCCTCGCCCGGTACTGTATCTTTCACACCGCATCCGCCCATCGCCACCACCTTCGACATCACCCTCGCATCCGTGGACGCAAAGAACATGACAGTAAAGTCGATGGTACATTTGGCATGACAGGCCAACCGTCACTGCTGTACTGTACCGTCCGAGCATGACGAGCGACTGATTACAATGCTGGTACGAGACGGTACGGGCAGCTGGCCGCATGTATGTACATGCCATGTGCCACGCTATCAGGCGATCCTCAAGCAGCGACCGCTTCCGAGTCCCCGACGCGAAAAGCAGCACTGCCGCTAGGCTGTTGTTCATCACAGAAACCCAATGTCACCAAGCTCGCATTCAAGATCACAGTCAGATGGTATCAATCATGGTGCTAGATCCGATGACAGCCGGCGACACGAAACCGTTCTCGCGGCAGATTCATCACCGCCTGGCCGACTGCGCCATCTCGAAGACTGGCGAAAATGGGTTTGATACGCAGCCACGATGCTCCGATCCTTGACAGCTTGCACAAAACCCCCATACGACACACAGTGCCTGAGTACCGCTCTCTGTTCCTCCATGGAACGAGTGGTCTCTTGTCAGCTTGTGATGAGTACAGTAATGACAGTTGAGGTGAATTCGATAACAATTGGCGAGATCTCACATCGTGCGGGAACCGGATGGCCTAGCGAAAGTCTGTCCCTTTGGTTCTTCAATCCTTTATATCATCATCATCATCATCATCACATCAAGTCGAGCCTTTCGTCCGTATCCATACAGATTCCAATTCGCAAAGAGTGGGGTGGAGGTGCTCTCTTGCCCGGACTGTTACTAGTGCCCACCTCTGCGCTGCTCGTTTATCTTCACTCAAAGGAGCGGGGGTGTCTGCATGTGACCACCGTCAGGATTCAGACGCGGTGGCATACGTCAACATGCCGGAACCTAGTCGGATTCGTTTCACCCGGGAGTTACCAGCCTTGAGGACGTGGGAAAAATATGTAATAAGCAAGAAGACTGCGATGAGACGAAACGAAGCCGCGACGCTCGGCCGGCACCACTTCTTCGATATCGGGGCCATGGCGGAGTGGTGCGGGTTCCCTAGCGGCCCTCACACAGATTCCCCAAGTCAGGTGTGGGGATGTGGAGTTTGCGCCGTCCGTGAGTCGTGACCGTGCAGTACCGATGAGCCGCTGGGCATCTTGTCACTCTCTCACAGCACAGCACAGCACAGTCAGTTCAGGTAAGCCGACGCGGGAAATGCAAGAAACTGGAGTAGACTGCAGACCATGGGGCTGCGGGCCAGTCAGCGAGTGGTGTCGTGTCCGACCCACCAGCGACAGCCACTCCCATGGCGGAGATAAGTCGCATCCCAAACTTGGAGCGCGTGTATATCAATCCTTAGTACCCCATTGGTGGTGGGTCGAGAGACCTCTGGTTTCCTCTGGACTGTTTACCATCATCATTGACGAGTCGACCATCGCACACCCACGCTGTTGCGTCTCATATCTTCTGCGCCCATCCTGGACACGATGGGCTCGATGCCCATGGATTCAGCAATGTCCGAGTCGTCGTCGTCTCCAACCGATACCGGCCCATTGCAGGCGCAACCACCGAAACGAACAGCGAGCGAAGCTGGGCTCAAATCAAATGGCATGCGGCCCGCGAAAAGCGTGAAGAGAAGGGCGTCGAAAGCCTGCCAGTGCTGTAGAGCACGCAAGGTTCGGTGTAATGTCGTCGAACATGGAGCACCATGCACGAACTGCAGATTGGACGAGGTTGAATGCATCGTTTCGGAGAGCAAGCGCAAAAAGTACGTTCATGCCAATGTGCATACGTGTAGGAGGTGTGTGTCATTGACCATGCCTCGCAGAAAATGGACGACCAACGATACGGGCGCGGATGCTTCGCCACAGCAGGACACGGCAACGCTTGCCCAGCGCGACGGCTCGTTCCCAATGTCCGCGTATCCGCCATATGAGCCATTGAAACGGACGGGAGAACGTGCTGGGGAGCATGTTCCCCACGCTTTGTGTATGATTCAGATCTCTTGGATCCCAGTATGCTGGCTAACACTTTCGAAGACCAAGACCTGAGCAGAGAGATGAATGTGGCAACACCACCCCCAGCAGCGTCGTTGTACACCCCGAGTTTGCTTATGCACCTCCAGCGCCTCGGCCGGAGGTCTGCATCGATTGCAGAGGCGGCGCCATTGGTACCGAGCCTCCTCTCGCCGGTGACGCCTTCGAACAGTCTGCCTGTCTATGTCAAATCGTTGCCCGCACGCCTTACGCCCGACGATGTTCTCTACCTCGAAAGGAAGGGTGCTTTGACGATACCCCCAGACCCAATCCGCAACGAACTACTACGCTGCTATGTCGAGTTCGTCCATCCGTTCATGCCGTTGCTCGATATCCACGATTTCGTCGGAACCATCGATCACCCCGATGGTTCCCAGACGATCAGCCTTCTGCTCTTTCAGGCTGTCATGTTTGCTGCCGTCGCCACGGTTGATATGAAGCACCTCAAACTTCTTGGATACGAAAATCGCCGAGATGCCCGTCGCGACTTCTTCGCAAAGACCAGAATCCTATACGACTTTGACGTGGAAGCGGATCGCATATCACTCATTCAGTCTCTCCTGCTCATGACATACTGGTACGAGACGCCCGATGACCAGAAGGACAGCCATCATTGGATGGGTATCGCCGTTTCGTTGTCGCACACCATCGGCCTACATCGCAACCCCGAAAAGTCGAGCTCGATGGACCTGCCGAGACAGCGGCTTTGGAAAAGGATCTGGTGGTCGACCTACATGAGAGATCGGCTAGTTGCGCTCGGAATGCGCCGGCCGACCCGCATCAAGAATGCCGACTTCGATGTCCCCATGCTGAAAGTGGAGGACTTCGAAGACACAGTCTTGCCTGAGGCACCGTCGTGCATTCCGGCGGATTGCAGTCTCTTACGTGATGCCGAGAAGCAGCGCCGACTGGCGGTGATGTGCATTGAGAAAGCAAAGCTTTGTCTATGCGTCAGCCACGTCCTCTCTGTGCAATACTCGGTGCTCCACAACAACCATGGCGTTCTCGGAGAGGAAGGCATCACACGGACGACAATGATGCTGGTTGCGAAGAAGCTAGACCCCGAGGTCAATGGCGTCCAAGCTTGCGACAACGAGCTCAAAGAATGGAAGCAAAACCTGCCAGAGGAGGCTCAATATGTTGAGCCTACCGTTGCCACCCTCAAGTCCGGAGGCAGCGACATCGCGCTGAACCGCTCACTGCTCCATCTGATCTACTACGCGACACTATCCGCGCTTCATCGGCCGCAAGTGCTCCCGAACGCAACCCTGCCGCCTCGGGGCAATCAGCATGCTCAGTATGAGATCTCTCGGAAAGCGGTTCGACTTGCCGCAGGCGAGATCACTGGCATAGCAAACCGCCTGTACAAACTCGATCTGGTCAGAAGACTTCCGACGACCGGCATTACCGTTCTGCTTCCGGCGATCATCATCCACCTGCTCGACATCAAAGCACCTGACGAGCGTACCCGGCGATCCAGCCTGCAAGGATTCTGTCAGTGTATGCAGATCATGGCATGCCTGCGAGATATGTATGCCGCCGCAGATTACTCGACCGCTTTCTTGGAAGCTGCGATTCGCAAGGCGGAGATCACGCTCCCGTCCAAGGCGAACGAGATTAAGGAGCCGCGGAACGTCATCATGTCTGCGCAAGGGCTCATGGATGCAGGCCGGCTGATGAAATCCGGGCCAGACTCCGGCGCCCTCACTCCACCACCGGACGCACAGCAAACGGAGCAGAACGGAGACGAGTACCTTTCCGACGACGACATCATGCGCAAGCTCAACACATATCTCGCGTCCACCCCGCCGGAATTGGAACACCAGCACAATAACGGTAAACTTACCGACGTGGAAGGAGTGCCCTCTCTGACATTTCTCCCGGACCTCGAGCCCGACTTTGAGTCGATGATCAACTTGGACGCGACGGGTGATGCTTGGCTTTTGGAAGACGGGGCGTACGGAGCGATGCAAGGGGAAAGCAGTGGGTTTACGTTGGATATGAACTGGTTGACGGGGATGCGCGAAGGCGGCATTGGCGAAGTCGACGGGATCGTGATGCCGGCGTGATACATCCTATCAAGAGGTTCGAGAACACATGCGCGGCGTAGGGATAGCGATCTATTCGGCGAGGATCGTTCAGGCAATGAAACAAGAGAGTGCCAGGTTATCTTGCGCTCGATGTTTTTAACTGGTTTAGTCGTGTCATCTGCTAAGCCCGGAGAAGGTGAGCCGGTCAGCCTCTCTGTTGCCATGTAGTCCAATTAAGCAGAAGAATGCATGTTATAGGCCATATTAGGGTAAAATAGACTACCCCTCAGGGATCCTACGAGTATCCAGTAGGTATATACTATCAAACTCGTCTGGTCCGAGGTAGATATGATTTATAATCAGATACGATTTATTAATACACGCTTGATAGAAGATCTAGCAGGAAGTAGGCTTATAGAAGAGCTATATAGTCGAATAGTAGATCTTTCATAATAGGAAGATCTCAGCTATCGTGATATGTACTAATTGGCACATATCGACCGCTGTAGTCTACCACCGAACTTGCACAGCTACGCGCCTGGTCGTACCACGTCAACATTTGATAGTTCTCGGGCAGTATGTACGCCGAGCAAGCCAACAAGCTCGTGCTCGACGCCAAGCGTATCCTGAGTCTCCCATACTTGCCGCCATACGCTACCACTACCGTTCGCGCAGTAACGAAGGAAGTCCGCGATCTGGACCGCGAAGTAAACAATTTGTTGTCTCCCTACAGCTCGGCAAGCACGCAGAGCAGCAGCGATGGTACTCAGATCAAGAGCAGCTTCAACCCGGCTGAGGACCCGAGCACGGCGTGTGCGTTGCTGGTCAACCATCTGAGCATGCGGAGAAACAAGCGCTGCCTCCTGTCTTACCACCGAACCAGGACGGACAAGCTCGAGGAGATGTGTTGGGCTGGCGTCGACGTCTCTGACAACACACAGGTCTCCGCCGACGGGAGACAGAGCGGCGGAGCGAGCAGTCTGAGTGCTGAGGAGGAGCAATATGCGCACCAGTATAGCGACCTTCTCGCCGCGTACAAGGGCCAATGGACGGACATCGATCTCACGGGAAGTCTTGAGCCGCCCAAGGATATCTTCATCGATGTTAGGGTGCTCAAGAATGCTGGCGAGATACAGACGGAGTACGGTTCCATTACGCTCACCAAGAACAGCCAGTTTTATGTACGACAGGCGGACGTGGAGCGGCTGATACAACAGGGCTACTTGCAGAAGCTGAGCTGAGCCGAGCTGAGCGTTTTACGGTTTTCCACGGGATGCGAGAGGCAACCTGTTCGGATGTTCCTGCACCTGGCGCAGACTTAGCCTGGCATCACCGAAAAACACATATAAGGAGTTCGCCTCGCTTGGCCTGGCGTAAATCGTGCTTCATTATCGATGGCATGTGTTGATCCAGCACAGCGATTTTTGCAGGTCAGAAGCTACCGCACGGCGCATCGACAACCAACTGTCAGGTACGTTGGAAGTAACGCAAATCCGTCCTTCGCGACATATCGAAAGACCATACAAGACGAAAGTGCGAAACAAGTCGATTGATCAAGTTTTCGACGTTAGCCGGGTGACATGCGCCCTGTCAGACGCTGCATTCAATCACCTTGGCCCAAACAGCTACCGCCTCTCCATCCACGTCACGCTGCCCGAGGGGCGACCGTGGCTAGGGTTGGGTAGCCAGACTTTACACACCGCCAGCGTTATGCTTGATGCACCATAATCCGCAGCATATACAGCATTCGCGCCTTCACTCGCGACCTCCCAGCCCACCCTCACCGCCTCCCGGGCTCTATCGGTCGATCAGAGCGCGCATTATCAACGCTGATACCAGCAGCTCCATCCTCCCTTCGGCCGTACGTGATGAAGGCACCAGCCTCCAGCCCCGCGACAGCGCAAAGCCGACAGACGGCGGTGCGGTAGAGTACGAGGCGAATGTGCGGGATGCACTGCGTCGGCCACGGACACCGCTGAACGAGGGATATCTCTTCGCCGGTGCAGAGGTAGCGGTGGGTGTCGTAGATGCACATAGTGTACACTCATGCCCTTTCGAATGCGGGATCGTGGGGGATGGAGGGTTTGTTGGCAGTGTTGCGTACTCTGATGGATTGATATGCGACATCGGATTTTGTGAACCGCGTAGATCAGTCGATCGAGATGTAGGGCGCGTAAGGATAGGGAACATAGCAAATTGCGTTGGGCGGATCATCCTGAGCGGACAGGCACTGGTGAATGGGAAAACGGTCAAGGTGGTACGCAAGAACTGGAGCACGAGCAGGTCTGCCCGGTGATCACTGTTGTAGTGTGGATTTCGGGAGCCTCATGGAAGTCGTACGTCTGCATTGCAGGTTTGCTGAGCCTAAAGTCATCGCTTTTGCGTGCGATCGTGAGAGTTGAAGCCCGTCTTGTCACATCGTCGACCTCACACTCTCCCTGCTCTGCCCGCTTGGATGATCTCGCCGGTGTGTGGATCATCCGCCCTGAGAACCGGCCATCCCACTCCATCCGCCTTGGCCAGGGTGAGCTCGAGTTTTGTGCCCATGATCTTAAAGCTGCTCTTCTCCGGCAAAATCGGTGCAAAAGTCGTCATGCTCGTCTGGTATCGCTTGTTGTCTGCCGTATGCAAATCCAGATCCACGGTGTTCGCATCGGCAAAGTCCACTCGCGACCTCTCCTTATCGACCTTTTTCACGTACAAGCTCGCGATGACAGTGGCAGCTGTCTGGTAGAAATCGTTGCGCACATCCTGTAGCTGCTCTTCAACGTCTGGGTCCTTTTTCTTGCCCACGAAGAGATGTCGTTGCTTAGTCGTGCAGCCAGGTATCTTCATGAACTCGTCGAATTCCAATACTCGTCTCTTGCAGCAGGTCCAGCCTTTGCTCCCTTCATGAAAGAGTGCTTGACCAGGGTGGTGAGTACATTCTTCCTTTTCTCTGTCTTGTCCAGCTTGATACGTCCCACCGCAGCTTTTGCGTTTGCATGTCGCTCCGTCAGGCACAGGCGTACTGGGGTCATCATCTTCCTCTTCGGGGGGTGCGGGCGACGGGGTTGGTCGCGACGGCTGTGCGGTAACCGGATTTCGAGCTACAGGAGGTGGCAGAGCGTCACTCTTTTGTTTCTGCGCCTTGATCTTCGCCTCGACATCCTCATCATTGGGCTTTGTTTCGGGTGCAGGTGTATCGTCAACCGTGCTGTGTTTGCCAGTGGTACACGGCGGGATGGACATGAACTCATCGAACGTGAGAACTCGCGGTTTGCAGCATTTCCAGCCTGGGAGTACATCAGCAAATGGCCATATACCAATACGTTTGCAGTGAGGCAGACCAACCTTTCTGGCCTTCGTGGAAGACTGGCGGACCCGCTGTAAGGCGTTAGCTTGCGATCACGGTATGTGGGTTCGATGAGCAAACGAACGATGGTAGACGCATTGCTCGTCCGGATCCGAGAACTCCTTGCCGCAGCCTTTGTGTACACACTTCTGTGCCATCTTGTCGGTGGAGCGGCCTCTGACGGGTGGTAGTAGTGACAGCAGTGATAGCGGTTGGCGACAAATCTATACTGAGTGCTGCACGTAGAAACTCGAAGCTCTGACGTCGAATGAAGGGCGCACGGGAGTTCCCGCGGCCTGCGTTTGTGCCACCTCCCTTCACCCTGCCACCGGCCACGGTATCAGGATGGCTGAACGACTTTGTCCAACTGCACACCTCCCCTCCTAATCCAGATGAGAGCGACGGCAGCGTTGTGCCAGCAGGCTATCCGCCTGACCCTGTTCACCCGCGCCCATTGCTCCCTGTGCGTTGACGCCAAGAATGTCTTGTCCAAGGTGTGGGACCGCAGGCCGTTCGATTACGACGAAGTCGATGTGATGGCGGCGAAGAGAGAGAAGTGGAAGGCGTTATATGAGTTTGACACGCCTGTGGTACGTCCTGACCCGAGGAAGACACCTTTTCGCTTTACTGAACGAGTCTGGTATAGGTTCACATCGACAAGACGGTCGAGGGGGACAGCAGCTTCGAGACAACGGCTCAGGCGCGCAAGCTGATGCATCGCTTCACCGAAGCCCAAGTCGAGCAGGCCATGGACGCAGTGCAAGCATAATAACAGCCAACCTTTCCTTCACTTCCTCATGAAGGTGCTAGGCGCCATCTTCGCTGATCTTGCGGGGTGGCGGGGTACCTACATATACGTACAACCGAACCGGATGAAGACGAGCAACCCAGCTCTTCGACACGTAGGTCTCTCTCCCGGTCATTGCCACCTCCTACAAGAGCCTCGCAAAGTCTCGCAAATTCCGTGAACCACCTGAAGACCGTCAAGGAGCGACCGTCACCATGCAAGCGGCCAACCGCCTCCAACGAGCCCTCCGAAGTGGGAAGCCGTCTTTCGGAGGCTGGCAGGTAACATGATTGACATTATTGGGACTGTGCATCTGGTCAATATCTGACAGGCGAGTACCAGATGCTCCCCGGTTCCAACCTCAGCCGGACCATCGCTCGCACGCCCAACATCGACTGGATCTGTGTCGATACCGAGCATGGCAACATCTCCGACGACAGCATGCACGAGTGCGTGGCCGCCATCGCAGCCTGCGGCGTCAGCCCTGTCGTTCGCGTGCCCGAAGGCCAGCACTGGATGGTCAAGCGTGCCCTAGACGCCGGCGCTCACGGCATCATGGTCCCCTTGATCCAGACGGTCGAAGATGCGAAGAACGTCGTCAAGTACAGCAAGTTCCCCCCGAGCGGCACTCGCGGTCTCGGCTCGCCCTTCTCGATGGAAAAGTTCTCTCCCACCATCTCGCAGGTACAGTACTTTCAAGAGGCCAACGACGGCACCGTCGTGATCCTGCAAATCGAGACCAAGTCTGCTCTCGACTCCATCAAAGACATCGCGGCAGTGCCCGGCATTGACGTCCTGCTCGTCGGACCTCACGATCTTGGCAACAGTATTGGTCATCCGGTACTCAACCCGGCACAGCTCGATCCCGAACTCAGGGAGGCGATCGAGACCATCCATCAGGCGACGCAGGCCGCGGGCAAGTACAGCGCTATTTACACCGGCAGTGGAGACCAGGCGAGAGGCTACGCGGATCAAGGCTTCAACATGGTCAATGTGATGAACGACGTGGTGGCACTGAAGCAGTCATTCGGGGGTGAGTTCGAGAAGGCCAGGGGGAGTTACTTGCACGCTGGTATGCAGGGTATCAAGACCGGGGTGGAGAAGATGACTAGTTCGTGATGTTGATGGGCTGGGCTGAGGTCTGCTTTCATTCGCTTGCTGGGTGAGTTTTGTCACTAGTGAGTAACAAGTTTCGCGCAATCCAGCTCTTCACGTACTCCCGATCACGCAACACTCACGAACCCGTGTTGATAGAAGCCAGATGTTTGCGAGAGAACGTCCTTTTTGAAGCCTGATATCTGGACCCATGATCGAAGGCAGTCCTGATGTTGACAGAGAGGGGCTAGAAGATCTTATGTACCTGTCTGATTTCTTGCACTTCCAAGCGATGGAACTTCACCGCAGGCACTCGAGTGGGCTATCGATGATAGAGGGCATGCGATACCGTTGTGATAACCGCCATATGCATTTGTCGAGTCGCATAACAGCAAAGAAGAAAACGGGGAAACGTCCAGTTGAGGACGCTGGTCGCGTGAACGCTTCATTCGAGCGGCCCTCGTACAAACATCACAACTCTTCCTGTATGTACGCGCGGCGTGGAGGTGTGCAGCGACCCGCCCGAAACGGAAGAAATGCTATACGCCGATAACAAGACACTTCTAGTCCAAACCGTCCAACCTCGGCGTGGCTATGTTGAAACAGCCGCGCTCAGCAGCTTTCATTCGTTCGTCCGTCTCTACTCCTCCGCCCATCGGCGCTCCCGCACATGCAGCTCCCTACCGTCCTTCGCCCGCGACCCGTCCATCTCGCCCTTCCAAGCCCAGTACTCGCCCAATCGCAAGTCGGCATACGAAGCGTAGTCGAAGTCGATCTGACTGATCGTCGCCTGAATCAAAGCCCAAACGCCCCAGTAGAAGCCCGGGACGCCTCGGAACAGGTCGACCTGTCGCACGAGCTGGACAATGTCGTTGTGGAAGTCGATCTCCACGGCCAGATTGGTGTCGATTTCGGAGATGGAGTGGTATCGGTAGGAGCCGACGTAGCTTTTGAGGAAGTCGATCCGTTGGGATTTGGTGGGTACGGCGTTGTGGTCGCAGTCGAAGCCGGCCCATTCGGCGAAATGGTTGGCGATGTCGAATGCGGCTGGGCTCGGGGTGGCGTATTCGTAGTCGATGAAGCTGACCGGCAGCTCCTTGCTGGTTCCGTCTACTTGTTCGCGCGATCCGGAGGGTCGTTCCACAATTACGTTCCCGGAGAGTAGGTCGCAGTGGCCGAAGACGTAGGCTCCGCCTTCGGTGAGCCCTGGAGTTGCGTCGAGTTTGTTGGAGAGCCAAGCGAGCTCCTCGTGAAGCATGTGATTGCGCTGCCTCTCGTCCTCCGTGTTGGCAGGCAAAGCATCGATCCATTGCTGCATGACTGTCCAGAGGTTGGGTGTCGGACGGGTCTGCTCGCCAGTGTGCTTGCCCTGGGGTGTGTCGTGTCGTGTCGGAGTATCGGTGATTGCTGAGATGGGAAGGCTTCCGTGCCATTGCCCGAGGCTCTTCGCGACTGCTCTGTAGATCTCCGGCCTCCGCAGGTCCTGGGGCGTGCAAACGTCACCGGGGATGAACCGGTACATCAAACCATTGTCGAACCTCGCCAGCAGAGGCGGCGCCAAGCCGAGTTTGGCCAACAGGTTGTGCGCTCGAAGCTCTCTCTCCCGGTCTATCAAGACATCGGTGCCCTTCCCGTAGGCGCGTATCAGGATCGCTTCTTCGTCGATCTCCGATTCTGTCCGACCCGGTCTCTTCTTCGTGGCTTTAGTGAGGGTGTTCGTGATGCCGTCGGTGAAGCGGACAAACACGACGGGCCCTTCGGCATGTTTCCAATCCTCATCCAGTGCCTGCACCAACTCCAGGGCCGATTGATCGGCGTCGCCGTTGCTGAACGTGTATGGGATGTGCCGTAGGCCGAGCGGACTGTCCACGGGCGGGCGGGCGGTAGACGAGGACATCTTGGTTCGAGCGGTTGTACTGTTGGACTTCCAGATGCAGCATGTTAGCCTCTCCTAGCACTTTGGTGTAGACCGGCTTGCGATAGTAGTCAGTGAGAAGGAGTGTCTCGAGTGAAATAGCCTTTTTCTTTTTCTTTTCTACCGCTGTGCTGCTCCAACCCCCACGCTATGCAGGACACCCTGTTGGATTCAGAGGTCGGCAGTGGTTCCAATGCTCGCCCGGTGTTCCTGGCCACACACGTAGCCTCGAGCGGGCACCGCCCACCATTCACCCATGGATGACGCAGGGTCGCCGTAGGAGAAGTGAGGAGTGGAGCCAGGAAAGACGGTGTTTGGTGGACGGTTGATGAAGCTTACCGGGTCATCTAATCATTTGTGGACATGAGACCGATTGAGGGGTTTGTTGGGTTCGTTTCTAGTCCGGGTGGTGATATGGATGGGTAGTTAAATCAATCAGATGTCCCACAGACTACTACAGTACCTAGTACAGTGCAATGGTGGATGCAGACAAAGGTTCTAAGCAAAACACCCTAGGAGCTAGGTAAGAAGGGACAAGTACATCCTATAGCAGGCACGATCTGCGATTGCGATGGGCTCGTACGGCAGTCTCTGCCAGCAGGATTCTCTGAAGCAGGCAAAAGTCATCGTAACAGCGCCCTACGAGAACCTCTGACGAAGGGCGAGGACTTGGTCCCACCCAGCGGAAGTACATGACAGTAAGGAGGCAACACTCCTGGCATCGCCAAATCCAACTCAATAGCTGTTCGCTCACCTCCTTCTACACCACCCGTAGCGCTGGTTCACTGACAAGCAGTATAGCTGCCTTCATGCGCTTCGCGGTCCTGACAGCTCGCCGTAATGTGATTTGCGGTCTGCCTGCACAGTATGCAACGCATCCTATTTCCCAGCCCATCTGTGCGAGTTCACTTCTGAGCACTCGCAAGCGCTTCAGTCACGGAGTGTGCCGCGTCCCAGTTACCACTATCGAATAGTAGGCCATGGTGCCATTTGCATTGCTCAGAGTCATCCACAAACCCCTCGGACCCTAGCATTCCATCCCATCTGCCTTTAGACGGCGATTCAATATCTCGAAAACTTGCTGGTAAGTCCGAGGGAATCAACCGGGCAGTTGAGAGAACTTCCTGAGAGTGACACTGCTCTCATCCGCGCCGGACGGTTCGCGAAATCAAAGCGAGGTCAAAAGATCTTGTGAACGGAGCTGTTTGTGATGATCTTACAGCCAATCGAACAATTTCGACCAGATGACGCCGAATCATGTGGCGGAGATCGTATGAGCGTTCCCAAGCGAAATTGGTCTGCAGAGAGGCATATGAGTAGATGCCCGCTCTGCATTTTCTTCTGCGAACACGTACCACAACAGATCGTTTGACAGACTGCGCGAGCTCGGTCGAAATTTGTAGCCTCGTCAACGACGCGGGAGTCAAGCGCGATTTCTTTGGGCGTGTTGGTCGATGTGGGCAGTTGAACCGACTTGAGGTGCCGAATACTCAAGCCCCAAACCATTGGTTTCTCTTCGGCGATTGGGTGGTATCGAGAGCTTAGTGGCCGGCCTCGTCCGCCACGAATGTTCGATGGCGCGTGGTAGTGCTCCGGCAGCTTCACACTGCAAACGATTTTCCTCCCTCACCGCCATCCACCAACCCTGCCCTCGTCCCACCTCTCCTTCCTCTCCCTCCGCAGGAAAGCCATCTTCTTAGCATCCTTCACGCTCTTGACAAAATCCGCCACCTCCCTCTCACTCGCAACCCCACCCTCTTCCACCCAGCTATCCTCGATACCCCTGAGCAGCTGATCCTGCTCCTGCACGCTAGCCGAGAGCCGCTGGTACAACGCCATGGGACTGAAGCTGCTCAACGCATTCTCTGTCTCGGCGAGCTTCGAGCGGTGCTGTTGCTCCAGAGCTCGCAACGCCAGCAGGCGGGATTGGGTTTCTTCGCGTTGGCGGTTGAGGCGGCCTTCGAGGTCGAGGAGGGAGGTGGAGAGGTGGATGTTCGACTCGATCAGCGGGCGGAGAGCTTGTTGTGAGGCGGGGATGGCGGGATGTGTTGTCATTGGATCGTCGAGGAGCGCTGCTTGAAGGGAGTGATCTTGCAGCAAGGCGTGTAGATCTGTCGTCGTCTTGTCCTTTAGCGTAGCAGGCAGCCAGTCCTGCTCGATGGTGGGGATCGGAGCGACGTTCGTTGGGTGTTGACGCTGAGAGAGATGCGCCTGACCGCCATCCAGTTCGGAGGGCTCGTTCTGCTTGTACGCTCCAGGTGGGGGAGGAGGCAGTGGTGGACCTTGCGTGGGAGTTGAGAAGCCTGGTTTAGGTGGGGGAGCGGGTGGTGTGGCCGAGTAGTAAGACTGCGGCTGAGGCGAGTAGATGTGGCCTGATGCCGGCGTGTATGACATTGTGGGCTGTTGACCGGAGGACGCCTGCGCCCTTATGTGACGGTACGAAGTGAAACCATGTACGCTGCGACGTTGAGGACTCATTCACCACCCTACCCATCTTGTGGCTTGATTAAGCAATATTTGATGGACATTTGATCAAGCTTACCTAAGCTTACAGCTGCGTCCTCCATACGATGTACACGTACTGTACCTGATCAGAAGATACAACAACCCAAGACACTACCGAGATAGATGCATTGACTTACCGGATCAGCATAATCCCCAGCTGGGAAACGTTATACATGGCTGTGGAAACTTATCGCCGACGATAACAATGATAGTAACACTTACCATGCGGCGTCGAAAGCAAGCAAGGCTCCAAACGCTGCGTTAGCCGTTGAGCAACAGTTGGCTGCCCGACACCATGTCTGGCCCGGCGAAGCAGTCTCAGAAGAAAGGTGGTTGGGGCTCTCTCCTCTCTGGAGCAGTCGCCAATCTCGAGTCTCGCCTAGATACCATTCTCGCAGACGACAGTGAAGCATCCGCACGACAGCGAGAAGCAGAGAAGGTGTTGAAGGACACCAATGGCAGACCGCGAGGCGACTCTGGTAACCTCGGCGTCCCGTCTTTAAGAGGCTCGGCCACTGGCTCAAGAGATGCATCCCGAAATAGAGTCAACGACCGACTTGCAGAGAGACTGGCCAAGGCTACGGCGGCGAAGACGACAAGTCAGACGCCGTCACGTGTCGGCAGTCCGGCGACTACAGCGGACAGTGTCAGGGCTAGTACTGAGTTACGGCGGTCTGACGACGTTGCTCGCCTGGAGAAGCCTGAGAAGGGTGTGGAGGGTCAGGAGGAAGAGTCCGCGAAAACGGATGAACTGGTAGAAGAGACAGTGACCGACAATGGCACGCTCTCAAGCTCGGCACTCCCTATCAATCCCGCACGGGTATCTGGAGATAGTTCGCGCGCGTTACTGGAAGTTCCAAGGGAAGATTATTCTGCAGAAACCTCTACGGAACTACCTAATCACACAGCTCGGCCCTCTAAAACGGCCGCCGAGCTGGAAGCCGAGATGGCGCAAATGCGTGACGAGCATGCAGGAGCTGAGAGGCAGCGACAAGACGAGATGCACGCATACCTCGAGAAGATCGATGCGTTGCAGGCGAAGCTACAGTACCTCGCGAAGGAGACCTTAGCCGCGGCCAAGGAAGCCAACGCATCCACGTCCGCAGGTGGCGAGAAGGCAAAGTTGGCTGAAAAGGACGAGCGCATCGCATTGCTGATGGAGGAGGGCGAGAAGATCAGCAAGACGGAGCTACGGCACATGCAGACGATCAAAAAGCTGCGGGCCAAGACCTCGGAAGAGGAGAAAGCTGCAGCGGAGGTCAGAAGGAAGCTCGAACGGGCCGAGCGTGCCGAATCAGACCTCAAGCAGAAGCTGCGGCGTGCAGAAGCGGCCGAGCGGCAGGCGAATGAGAAGTCGAAGCAGATATCGCAGATCGAGAAGCAGGTTGAGGAGTTGCGCGTCGACAGGGAAAGTGCTTCGGAACTGATTGGAGCACTCACTGTGCAGCTTAAGCAGGCAAAAGAGCGTGCGGATCGCGCAGAGAAAGAAGCTCATACGAGAGCTGCCGAGGACGATCAGAACAAGATTGCTAGTCTCGAGAACGAGCTCGAAGATGCGCAGATTGAGAAGAAGCTCGCCGAAGACCGGACAAGTGCCGAGATTAAGAAATTGCGTGGGAATGTGGATAGCGAAAAGGAGCGGTTCGCCGCTCGTGACTTTGAGCTCAAGGCAGAGATTGCAGGATTCGAGTCTCGACTTGAGGCTATGCGCGCTCGAGCGGAAGACGCAAGCTCTGATGGTGTCGGTGGGTCTGAGGGTAGCGTGAAGTTGATGAGGCAGGTGGAGACGTTGCAGAGCCAGTATTCGCTGGCGAAGGAGAATTGGGAGACCATCGAAAGCAGCCTCAACGCGCGGGTGTCTGTGTTGGAGAGTGAGAGGGACGAGGCAACCAGGCGGGAAGCGGAGGTTAGGAAGAGGGCGAGGGACGCTGGGCAGAGGAGTAGGAAAGCTGAAGAAGAGCTGGAGGGTGCTGTTGAGCGGGCGAGGAATTTGACGCAAGAACTGGCAACGCAGAACGAGGAATCTAAAAAATCGCAGAAGAGGCTTGAGCAAGCTGAACATGAGCTAGTGGACGCCAAAGCCGACTTTGACAAGCAGCGGAAGGTGTGGGAGATGGAGGTCGGGCAGAGGATTGAAGAGGAGAAGGTGAAATGGCAGCAGCGGGATGCCCAAGCATCGCTCACCCCACGCGCCGATGCTCCCACCTCCTACGGCCGCAAGACTTCCGCAACAGATCTGCACAGCAGCCGCCGCCCGCTCCACCGCCTCACATCGCACGACCTCGCCGCGCTCCACACAGACACCAGCAACCAGAACTCCCCCGTGTCTCGCCGCGGCTCTGCTCTACCCCTCCAGCACCACCCCTCCCAGATCGCCTCCACGGCCACTCGCAGTTACCCCCTCGACCGCTCCTCCGATGCCTCCCCTTCCCTCTCCCGCCAAGAAAGCGCCCTCTCCCTCATCTCACCACGCGTAGCCGTCGGAGCAGGAACATCCGGCATTCCCCCGACCCCATCCATCGACTT
>Ga0058704_10000308_pt1 | contig 26521 bp, 20 predicted proteins | sample AgamicMgSfe_FD_71363 | JGI IMG/M metagenome (GOLD analysis project Ga0058704, IMG submission 71363) | Agave microbial communities from Guanajuato, Mexico - Mg.Sf.e | ecosystem: Host-associated > Plants > Phyllosphere > Phylloplane/Leaf | place: Guanajuato, Mexico | collected 2012-05-30
CGCAAAACCACCCGCCCCGCCAACCGCCTCCCCTCCTCCAAACACCGCCCCGCCGCGCTCTCCATCCTCTGGGCTCTACCAGGAGACTCCCTCGACGTCCCCGGCCTGTCGAGCACGGAGGAGCAGCCGAACGACAGCGCGCACTGTGAGGAGGAGCTGCTGTACGGCATGAGCGAGGATCGGCGGAACGAGGCGTTCAACGCGATTATCGGCGTTTCCGGGGTGTTGTGGATGGAGTTGCAGCCCGAGGCGAGTTGGCAGGGGAGGATGCATTGATCGAGACCTATCTCTTCTTCTTCTCCTTCTTTCTTCTTTTTGGCGAGGGGTTGTTTTTTCATGGTTTGGTTCACGATACCCAGTGTGTGGAAAATGAGGATATGAGGGGCGTGTGGATAATCAAAGTTACATTAATGACGGACGGGCGTAATGTCTCTGTTCGACAGTGCCGACATAGCTGTTTCTCCTTGAGATGGATGTCGTTCAATGTGATGACCCTTTTGGTCCGCCAGACACCCCCTTGGCAGATGGCTTCACCAAGACCACCGGACACACTCGGGGGGAAGATTTCGCTTCTGCCTCCTTTTTTTCCTTTTTTCCGTTTTGCTTTTTCCCCTCGCTGATGTGCTATCTGTATGCAGGTGTACTACTGTATCCAGATGAGGTACAGTATGTACATGGCTGGCGGGATACCAGCGTCTGCAGTGATGCCCGCTGCAGGAACAACGAAGCGAAGAACGGACATCACCGGCCACTAAATACTGATCGTCAGGGGCACGCATCTCGATCATGCGCACTTTTTCACTTCTTCCTGTCGACCAACTTTTTTTGTTTTTCCTTTTTCTTATCGTCTTGATACACGTCGCAGAACGAGTTTTATCGCAACCGTGGTGCGAAATGGGAGCTTCGGTTCGGAAATATCTCATATCGTTGGTGGGTTATATGGGTATGTATCTTATTGTTACGGCGGGTTGCCTCGCCCACGCTATCCAACGCTTTCCTTTTTACACGGTTCTTTGCTCTCGTCAATCTGGGTTTCGTGGACGGTTGGATATGCGATCAGTACCTACATATGTACCTACCTAGGTTTTCTGAAGGATTCTCTTGAAGGTACAGGGTACAGCGGTTTCTATATATTGGGGTGGTCTCTTTTCTTTTCTTTTTTGTTTTGGGTGAGACGCCCAGACATGCATGCGATGAGATTTCGTCGTGGCGTTGGCGAGTGCGTGATCCAAATCCGTCCTGCTATCGTTCGCCCGAGTTCATCATATCTCTCGGACTATACTTGACATATGGTAAGACGTGGAATGGAGCATTTTTCACCTGCTCGTGCGCGCCCTCATCACACGATACATGGCGATATATATCCATCCGAGCCCGCGCATTTTCCGCAGCATCGTGGGAGGTGAACTAGGAAGGCTGTTCGTGACTTTTGCGTGAAGACTCAAGACAAGAAAACGCCTTACACTGGCCTGGCATTTTGATTCTCCTATTTGACCATGCAGTTCGCGACGACCGTCCTCACCGCCGTCGCCGGAGCCGCGATCGCGATCCTCTCGCTGACCGCTTCGGGCGCATGTCAACTCCCGAGCATCGCATCTTCACTCCCACCCTGGACGACGAGGACAGCAAAGACAACGACCCCGACGTACCGCGACGACGCATGCATCACCCGCGCCACCGCGCTCCAAGCCGCCGACGTCTACCGCCTATTCATCGAAGCGTACACCGACGAGCTCGCGCTGGAAACGCTGACGGAGGGCTTCGTCGACTGGTCGTCGGCGGTGAACATCATCCGGAACAAAGGCGGGGACGCGCCGTTCAACCTCACGGCGCCGACGTTCACGGGTCGACGGGCGTTTATGGAGGGGCAGGGCGCGCAGCCGCCGATTACGTTTGAGATGCTCGGGGTGTGGCATGGGTGCGATTCCGTCAGTATGCGGTGGGTGACGACGCGGTCGGCGAATGGGCAGCGGAGCGAGGTGGCGAAATTGGTGAGTGGCTTGCTTTGAATATGCAGTCGGGTTTTCTTGATCCAGCTGACGTCCGGGGATGCAGCCGGTGATTGGCAACAGCATCGTGGAGCTCGTGCCGGATGCGGAGAACCGGTACGGTTTCCGCATCAAGACGCTGTTCGCGGAGTTCAATGCTGCCGCTTGGTTGGTGAACCTGGGCGTTTTTGCGCCGGCTACGCTGGTGAATGTCCAGCAATGAGCGGGACAACGGATGATAGATGTTGTTTGAGTGACGAACTGTCAAAGGTGAAGCTGGGGCTTGCGCGGGAGTCGGCCTAGCAGTGCATACAATGGTGGTAGATGTGCCGCCGTCTTCGTATACGCCGCATGGTGGCGGTATGTAGATCTAATAGACCACATATGGGTGTGAGTTGTTTCTTGTCATCATCGTCTCTGCAAAGCGTCATGCAGTCGTCAATGCTAGCTCACGAGCGGTCCTTCACAACCGCTCGCACTCGCTTCCGCTCGTCCCCGTCCAGCTTCCATTCAACACCGCTCTCCCTCTCCAGCTGCGCGCCAGACAGTTTCGAAATCTCCTCCCACTCCTCATCCTCCATGTTGATGATTAGCGTCATCTGCACGCACCGGGCAAAGACATCCCTCAACTCGTATCGGACACTGCCCTTCACAGCCGCCGCGGCGATGCCTGCGATGTCGCGCTCCAGTCGCACGGCCCCCAGCTCGTTCACGCGACCGTAGTACGACCAGATCCTCTTCTCCAGCGTTCGGGCCAGGTAGGCCGTGGTGGTGGTGATGAGCTTGTCGTACGTGGCCGGCGTGAGGATGCGCTTGATGGGGAGAGTGAAGGCTTGCCAACCTCGCTCGAAACGCTGCGCGACTAAGCCTTCCCTGTCGTCCCCATCATCCTCAACATGCCCGGTATCGTCCGGAGCGACTACGTAGTCCACGTCTCGGAAGGTCTCAATTATGACGGGACGAAGGCGAGGTCGCATGACTTGCTTGAGCATGACTTCGAGAGCCTCGTTGATCAATTCGGATGTTTTCGATTCGAAACCAGACTCCACGTTGCGCAACGCTTTCTCCACAAAGACCGCTTCATGGCCGAAGGGGAAGGCATCGGTGATGGCGGGGGCTGCTTCGTTCGGCGGCTGGGCAGAAGCTCCGCCCAGGCAGGTGCGTACGATTCGGCGGACATAATCGGTTGCGACATCGAGGTTATTGATAAGGACCAGGAAAGACACGATCAAGCCCTCGGGTGGCAGCGCGCCTTGGATTGCAGCCTTGGGGTAACTTTCGTCTCTCATCTTTCGTTGGACCATGCCAAAGAAGTCGGAGCCAAGCACTCTGCCGATGGAAGGGACCACGCTCGCCACGACAGAACGTTGTGACGTTGCGAGCGTGCGTTGTAAAACCTGATTGACAATGTACATCACATCGTCCACGGCGCTTGTGATGAATGGCGGGTTTGATCCTAAAGGTTTGTTTGGGTTGAGTGAAAGGTCTGCTGGTGCCTCTTCTAGTTGAAACGACTTCTCCACAGACCTGCGGAAGAAGAAGGTGGCCATGACATTGAACGGATCGACGAGGACATCAGTGATCTTTTTCTGTAAAGTGCTGTGAGCGATGAAAGCAGACACGACGAGCCTACTGTCTTGATCCGCATCTTCGATCGTCTTGCCGGCCAAGAATCGTACGTACAAGGACCATCGGCCCAACATCATGGCGCTTTCGTTGAGTAAAGAATCGACTTCCTTCATATCCACACTCTCATCCTCGCTTGCACGTCCGGACGCGGGTGCGGGAGAACCACTCCTCGGCGTGGCCATATTCGGCCTTTGAGTTGGCAGGAAACTCTGAAGTAAGAAATTGAAAGGGTAGCTCTTCACATCTGTCAACTTCCGACCGACCCTCCGCTCGTCGGCCCAGGTGTCGAGGATGAGGCCACCTTGAATATCGGCTTCGATCTGTATCCGCTCAATGACTTTCGTCATGCTGCCAACACCATAATGGCGCTCGACGAGCGGCTCGTGACCGTCGACGATCTGAGCAATATGTTCGAAGAGTTTGGTGAGCGCGTTGGCATAGAAGAGTCCTTCCCGGCGTTGCGCAGTGTTCATGTTGCTGCGCGCTCGGGCGGCGATTCCAGAGCAAACATACCTGCCATACGCGTCCAAGCCGACATCCGAGCGGCCAATGAGTGGAAAGAGCTTGAAGAAGCGGGTTACTCGGGCGCCGTCGCCTTCTTTCGCTGCCCTCTCAAATTCGCGCAAGAAGAGGCCCCCGAGACTCTCGGCCGCTGCGTTCAGAGTCTGCCGGGGCGGGTCAGGCACTTCTGCGGTGGGAACGGTCTCTTCCGCGAAGGCGCCGTCAATGACTGCGTCGGGGATTTGCGACGCTCGATGGAGGTAGTTGGCAGCCGTCTCCCAGTCTTGTGGAGCGCCCATGGAGCCATGCACCCCCAACACACAGGACTTGAGGTGCGCCACCTGCTCAACAACCTCGAGCGTCGCTTTCACGGCCGCCTGCTCCCGGTCCAGCTTCTTGACTGCACCCGAGATCCGATGTGCAGTCGCAGCGGCAGACGAGAGCATGCCATGGCTGATGGTCCGGGTGGCTACAACCTGAGAGCCCAGCTGTGCTCTCGCAAGGTCCAGACGGCCGAGTTGGCGCGACAGATCCTTCTGCGTGGCGATGAGATCGTCCAGACGCGCAGTCACCGCGGCTTCGCGATCTCCCAATTCTGACAGGGCCACGCGGATTGCCTGCACCGAAGAAGCGCTGTAGATGTCCGTAAACGTCCCGGCGTTGCCACTTGCCACGGACCTGCGATTGCCGCCCGTCGACATATCCTGGCGGACCGGAGGTGGCGACATGTCGACCATCGTCGAGAGCGAGCACGAGTGTGTTTACTACATGAGGTGTATTATACAAAAACCAGCTTATTCATCGCTTGTAAGCGGACGAACCAAGATTCAAGGTTCCAAGATCCAGTGTCACGTGATACGGAGAGGTATGAAACCGAGTGTTTAGTTCATCGAACTACTTCTTCTTTGCATGTACTGTCATTACTGTACGTCTGATCTAACCACTTGTAACGAGCAAACAGAATGCGATACTGTACAATATCTTGATCTGCCAACGCTCACTCTTTCACCTCTATCTTGACCGTCGCCACCACTTCAGCCGCAGTCCAGACCCCGAAGCGCTGCACACTGCACACGATAGGCGGAGAGCTGCACCTGCATCTGCGCGACCACACGACATTGCGGCTTCCCGAGGCGCCGTACGACCGGAACCGATTCACGGCGGAAAAGTTGGCGGCACCAAAGATCTGGCCTCCTATCCTACGGCCTACGGCCTATATCACCCTACTCATCCATACATCCTGGTTCCTCGTGAAAGAGAGGGCAAGGCAGTCAGCTTGCTCCGCCCACCTGCCTACTGAAGAGTCAAGGACAAAGATTGCGTCAAAGCACACGGGCGCTGGAGGAGACCAGGAATCGCCTGAGAAGGCCTTACGACAGCACAACCCCCTGACGTCCTAATCGTCGCACATGCTACGACAGACCACCGCACGATAGGAGCACTCCCCTCCTTCCTACCCTTCCTCCGACCAAATGGACGTAGCCGCCAACCATGCCTTGCGCGCCGCCGTCACCATCGCTGCTCGCGCAACCACCACGTCCAGCGCCACGGGCACGGCGACCGCCACGGGCTCGTCTTCTCCAGCGGCAAAACCACCCATCTACAAGATCGTCGGCATCATCCTCGCCGTCTGCTCGGGCCTCTTCATAGGCACTTCGTTCGTGCTGAAGAAGATTGGTCTGCTCAAAGCCAATGTCAAGTACAACGAAGAGGCGGGAGAAGGGTATGGATACCTCAAGAACGTGTGGTGGTGGACGGGCATGACGCTCATGATTATCGGCGAGATCTGCAACTTTGTCGCTTACGCCTTCACCGACGCAATTCTCGTGACGCCGCTGGGAGCGTTGTCGGTCGTCATCACAACGATTCTCAGCACCATATTTCTCAAGGAACGCCTGAGTTTCGTGGGCAAGATTGGCTGCTTCATCTGCATTGTCGGCTCTATCATCATCCCACTCAACGCTCCCGAGCAAAGCGCCGTCAACGATATCCAAGAGATGCAACACTACGTGATCACGCCTGGCTTTTTGTCCTACGCCGGCGTCATCATCCTCGGCTGCGTCTTCACTGCACTCTGGGCGGGACCGAGATACGGGAAGAAGAGTATGCTCGTCTACCTAAGCATCTGTAGCCTGGTTGGCGGGCTCAGCGTTGTCTGTACGCAAGGCTTGGGCTCGGCTATCTTGGCCCAGATCAGAGGCGAAGCGCAATTCAATAAGTGGTTCACCTATGTACTGATCGTGTTTGTGATCGCAACGCTTCTGACGGAAATTATCTATCTCAATGTGAGCACCACATCCAGTCTTCGTCACCGCAACGACAAGCTAACGGCATTTGTAGAAAGCGCTCAACCTCTTCAATGCCGCTTTAGTGACACCCACCTACTATGTCTATTTCACCAGCTCGACCATTGTCGCCTCGGCTGTGCTGTTCCAAGGCTTTCATGGTACGACTACTCAGATCGTCGACGTCGTGCTCGGCTTCCTCGTGATCTGCTCCGGCGTCGTACTACTTCAGCTTGCCAAATCAGCAAAGGACGTCCCGGACACAGCAGTATTCAGTGGCGACTTGGATCAAATGCGCACCGTCGCCGAACAAGAGGAGCCCGAGTACGAGCCTAGGGCCGATACTATTCGCGGCGGCGCTGGAATCCTGCGCGCCCTTAGCACAGTCCGAACGCAACGGCAAGTGGAAGAAGCCAAGCGCATCCACGAAGATCACATGCACTCGATTGGCGAGAACGACGAGTACGAATGGGACGGTCTCCGGCGGCGGAAAACGGTCAGTTCCAACGGAGGCTCGATATCGCGCCGAAAAACGGTTCATCCACCCCTCGGCATGTCACGGTTCCCAGATGAGATCAGCGAACCTGATAGCGAAGTACATCCCGGTTTCTTCGGCCGGATAGGGAGAAAGAGCCACACGACAGCCGGTGGGCAGAGCGAGCGGCGTGCGAGACATAGCCCGGTACCTTTGTCCAATGTCCGGCCTAGCACAAGTGTCGAAGATCATGAAAGTCAACCGCGGGAACATGTCTACGGCCTGCCGGCTGGTCTGCAGAAGTCACCCGAAGACCACGGGCAAGACACGAGCTATAAGGGCGCGGCTTCAACGGGAGGACCACATATCCATTTCGCGGGCGATGGAGCATCCGATGCACGGGAGCGCGCCAGTTCCAGAGGTTCGAGCTTAGCGCCACCCCGGCCACCACCACACACTCACGGGAACCGACGGCAATTCTCTTTCCAAAACGTCTTCCACCGGCGCCGAGACGGCGAGGAGAACGCTGGCGGAGACGACGCTCGGCCAGTCAGCCGAGGCGCGCTGAGCTTCGCGAGCCGGACCAGCAACCGGGAATATCCCACCGCAGCCGACACAACCGAGGAGGAACGCCTCGGGCTTGTGCAGGGCGACTCGTCGAAGTCGCTGCCGAAGTACTCCGAGCTCTCAGAGGACGACCCGGATGCGCGCGACAGCGACGAGTGGCAAGTAACGTCCGGCCACTCGTCCTCTCCCGAGCAGGTCGGTGTGCGCCTGGTGGGTGGCGGCGACCTCGGGAGACGAGGCGTGCGGGACAACAATGAATACGCTGATAATGACGATGACGATCTGTACAATGAGCCTTTGCGGATCCCAATCTCGAGGGAAGCTGACGGACGAAGAAGCGGTCGCTGAGCGAGGCCGGCGTCGTCGTGTGCTTTGTGCCAAACTACGACTCGACTGTACAGTCTTGATTTATAAGCGTTCGAGCGATCTTGTGGGGGTGTTTGCTATATTGGGACGCCTGGTCGGAACGGCCGAAGGTCTGGATATGCCACTGCGGTGGACAGGTATCGATTCTTTCCGAGCTGCTTTTCGCGCTCACTCGTCTGTGTCTGGGTACTTCCATCTTTCTTCATCCCCATCTTCTGACAGCCGGGCCATGGCAAACCTACAAGCTGGCACAGGCTGGAGGCGAGCCTCGTTGAGCGTGCGACGATCTTGCCGGTGGCGATAAGGCTCGCCAATCTCTTCTGTCTCTTCTCTCTTTCACGTGCTTGACATCACATGGGATCCCGTGCCGTGTACGAGACCTTTCCACCGTTCATTTCCATCTTCTTTGCTTCCCTTGGTATCACCCACTGATCTGCGCTGGCGGATGATCAAAGAGCAAGTCGCAACCTCAGTAGTGTCCACCCCGAAGGCGTGCATCCCTTCTACGGTAACCCTTGCCGGCTTATCTACTCGATCGATCGGCCTTCCAACCCGTGGCACGCGTGCTTCTGGCCGTATCGACTCGAGGCGAGGTGGTTCAGCAACGCGTGTGAGGAGTTACTTCTTCATTACCCTCGTGCTGACGGGAGCGACGCTTACGATCGCCCAAACGTCTATTTTCATCAGAGACCATGGCACTACCATCGACGACCATCAGCCTCATCCTCCTCACAACCACACTCCCCTTCCTCTCGGCTTCATACCAAAACATGACCCAACTCATGTCCGGCAACAAGCACCTACTCAAGCGCTGGTACGGCGTCAAAAGCCTGCATCCACCGCAGGTCCTCCAAGGCTACGGTCAATGGCCCGGCGCGATCCGGTACTGCTGGAAAGACCAACGCTCACACGACCGACTGACACCCATCCTCGAGCAAGCCATCACACGATGGCAACCTGCCATGAGAGATTCGACGCTAGATTTCCAGCTGGATCGGAAGGACTCGCCGTTGTGCTCCGGCCACGGCGTCAGGGGCGACGCTTTGGTCATTAGCGACGAGACGCGTGATACGGATCGGTGGTATAATGAGCATGCGTGCGCTACACGGACTACTACGGGGTATTATTACCCTGGGAAAGACGAGGGGGATGACCATTCCGGGCGCCATACGCTCAAGTTTTGTCATCTTATGCCCGGTGCCGAGGAACAGGATACAGCAACGGCCGTCGTGGCTATGATGCACGAGTTGGGCCACGCGGTCGGTTTGACTCACGAGCACCAGCGCGCTGATCGGGACAAATATTTGAAGTTTCGCTGTCAGAACCTTGAGGGATTCGATGAAGCGATCAAGGACGTGGAGGGCGATGACAATTTGTTTGGGGACGAGGATCTGAACATGAGAGTGACGTTGATGCAAGCAAGCCCCTTTCCTTCGGAAGCCGCGCGATTCTGATTTGTATTGACATGACAAACGCAGGTGTTCCACCTACATCGCCGCAGCCGCGCACTTCCCACCCGCCCTCGACTTCCTGAAAGGCCCCGAGCTCAGCACCACCGAAGGCAACGACATCTCGGGCGAGCGCTGGGACGCGTACACGTACTCGACCAAATTCAGCACGAGCAGCATTATGCTCTACGCCTCCTCCACGGGCGCCCAGAAGCCCGAGTCCTGTGATCCGGAGGACTGGGTGTTGAGTCGAAAGACGTGGGTGCAGGATGAGCTGGTCGAGGTCCCGGTGTATGTGGGCGGTGAGGAGGATCCGAGGAGAGCGAGATTGTCGGTTGGGGATGCGGCGAGGGTGGCGCAGCTGTATCCGAAGCCGGATGGGGCGTCCGAGGCGGCGATGAGGTTGGCGAAGTGGAGTGCGATTTCCGCAAAGGTCCCTGCTGAGGGTGAATATGAGAATTCGGAATGAAGATGCTTCTGGGAAGGGTTCTTTGGGGCTGGGTGAGGTCCGGGTTAAGAAGCATACGGATGGAATGGTGGAAAGGAAGAATACCAAGCCAGGACCGAGGAGCTGGACATGTGTCTATGGGAAGATGTCCTAGACATAGCTTTTGTCCGACTTTCACCAGTATCTCTACACTGTCGAGGAAGCAGGAGATCGTATCCGAGACTCAAGAATTCGAGCTCGCAGACGCGTGGTTGAACTTTTGCTATGTACTTCGAGCAGCCTAACCCAAAAGGGAAAGTCATCTAGATTCGCCCAAAGGGGAAGGAAGGAAGAGAGCACGGGGCCCGAGCTACGCTTTCGTGGGCAATGCAAAACAACACCACTCCAGCCTTGCCTGGCATCACGATACCTACTGGCCGATGTGTGGCTGTCTCTCAACTCTGGGTTGAAGTACATCGAAGGTCATGACATGCTGCGGGAAGAGCAGTCACGGTGCTCTCAGTACGTGGAAAGGTGACCTGCTCGATTAAAGTCTCCGACAAGTGCTCCGATAGATAGGCGATTCATTTCATGTTGCCGTTACAGGTACAGTCTAATGGATATTTCAGCCGGCACATCTCATATACACATTCCATTCTCCGTCATTGCGTCGATACCTTCTTCTCGCCCCGTTCGACATCCACCATCACTACGTCTCCTCTCCTTTCATCACCCGTCGATCGGGTTTCTGTCCTTGCACGAATACATGTCCCAGATTGCCGTCGCTGTCTTCATGCGGCCGATCGCCAGAGCTGGTTGTGTCGCTTGACTTGGGCTGATCAGACTTAGTGGCGCTGCCGGGTAATTTCTCATCCCGGACCTTTTCCTCATGCCACTTTGACAGTCTCAGTGTCTCGTCCACGTCCTTCGTGAGCTTGTCGATCTCATCCTCTAACTGCTCATCCTTGTCCCTCTTCGCCACTTCAGCCGCCGGCTTGCCGAGCTCACCAGTATCCTTGGGAGCAGTTTTCGCCCAAAGACCTTCCAGCTCGTCAAGCCAGCCACATGCGTTCGCCAGCTTGCGGACACCGTCATCGCAATCACCCAGAATCAAAACATCATCCGTCCCGGACCCCAAACTGCCGACTCTCTCCTTGTTGATGAGCACTCGCGGAGTAGAATCGGGCGTCACATCGGGCAGACTCGCGAAAGGCTGGACGGTCAGACTCGTGCCCATGACGATGCACAAATCGGCTTCCGCCGGCAGCGAACGGTGGCGGAAGAACTCGGCCGGCAGCTGCTCGCCGAAGAAGACGATTTCCGGCTTCACCAGGCCTTTACACTGATGACATCGCGGGATCTCCTTGTCCGCAATATGTCGTTTGATGTCCGCTTCCGGATACGGTTCACTGCACTCGATGCAGCTCTGGCGCGCGAACGACCCGTGCGCCTCCACGATCTTGTCGTCTGGCACCCCGGCCTCCCGCTCCAGGCAGTCGATGTTCTGGGTGAAAAGCTTGAGCAGCAGACCCTTGTCGTGCAGGAGCCGGATGAACGAGTGCGTGATCGTGGGGCGGTACTTGCCTGGATAAAGCTCATGCGCGAGCGTGTAGAAGGGCATCGGGTTCTTGCGGAAGTAGCTGATGTCGAAGACCGCTTCGGCGTATGGGAGGTTCAGTCTCGCCAGGTTCGCGTACAGTCCCGTATCGGGCGATCGAAAGTCGGGGATTCCAGCGCTCGTGCTGATGCCCGCTCCGGTCATGACGACGATCCGCGAGACCTTGCCGTTTTTGATGTGGTCCGATAGAGCTTCCAGGGTGCGCGCGGGGAGCGTTTGTGGCGGTACGCTCTCGTCGATGGGTGAAGACTCTTCGTTGCCCATGTTGAAGAAGCGGCCCACGCTGCAGCGCCACTTGTTCTTGGGGTTGTGACTGTTGGGCTTGCCGCCTGCCTGGCTGCGGTGCGGTTTGTGTTTTCGACCTATGGCTGCGATGACGGATCGGAAGAGATTCACCTTGATTGAGGTCGCTGTTCTATAGTACGGATTGTAAATGCCTTGGTTGATTGCTTGCAGGTAGGTGGCGAAGGCTGTTTGATGTTGCCTAATGAGCTCGGTGGTTCATGTAGTTGCGAACGACCGGTCTGCATATGTGTTGCTCGAGGAGATCACGTCCATCTGTATCTTTTCGGTCAGGGTCGTGAGTGAGTGGTGGTATCGTAATATCAGTAGGTACCTACCTACCTTGTATAGGTACCGATATACCGTCGTCAATGTCTGCATCAGTGCAGCCTGAGGCACCACACTTCTACTTCAACGACTCTAGACGGATCGCTGTATCTCGTCGATTGGCACATGGTAGACAAGAGCAAGTACACGTTATATCACGCCCCTTCCATCCGCTTGCCTGATAATCATCAAGTCTTTTTCAACCTCCAGATTCCTTCTATTTATCAGACAAAACGAAAGGCGCAAGACATTGACACCCTGTACACGATGCTTCTAACATGTCACGGTACATACAACAAATAGGGGATCGCACTAACAGCCAGTCGATGGCGACCATTCCTCTCACATCCTCCCTCCTCTTCCAATTTCCAACTTCCCCGTCCAAATGCGTCGCTCATACTTTGTACGTATGTAAATACCTAGGTACATATGCAGTATGTAGCCAACATTCAAGGCTGAAAAGAGCCCCGCTTACATCATCCCTCCTCCAAGAAACTTGCGGCATCGCATCGCATCGCATCGCATCACATCCTTACCTAAACCTCTCATTTGCGACAAAGTTCCTGCGGAAAAATCCAACCGTGTACACCTAACACTGCCCTCTACAAACGCCCAATGAGTGACTAAACCTTCCACACACCCCCAACCAAACAGAACACGAGAAAAACAAAGACAGCGTCGAATGGCCGCCAAAACCCCCACCCCAGCCGGCGCAGGCTTCCTCAAATTCAACAGGTAAGATATCAAGTCAAGACTCTACCGTTGAGAGCGGAACCGCAAACCCCAGATCGACAACAAGTAGCAGAAGAAAACACGCTGACGACATGATTCTTCCTGCAAAACAGCATGCCGCCCCGAATCCACATCACAGCCGACGACGACACCTTCGACGACACCATCCTACAGCACCTGCGCGAGGAAGGCTTCGACGCGACGTACCTTCCCTTGGGTGAGGGGGGGAAAGCGTACAAAGATGAGTTGAGACATTTGGCCGACGATCTGGAGTTGGGGGAGGATTATGCGATTATCGGTATGTGTGGGTGTGACAGAAACCAATGACAGGGGATGCCTCAAGCTCGTCTGTTCGCGCCCGGTGGCTAATGCCTCGTCCACAGCCTACGGCGACGCGGCCGCCGTCTGCCTCGACGCGCACATCAAACCGCAACCCCACCTCGCCGCCCTCGTCGCCTACTACCCCACCACGATCCCCAGTCCCAAAACCAAATACCCGCCGCACCTCGAAGTGCAGTGCCACCTGGCGGCGAGCCAAGGCTTCGCGCCGGCCTTCCCGAATTACATCTACCAGGGTGTGGAGGTGGGGTTCGCCGAGCACGACCTGGACACCTTCAACAAGGTCGCGGCGTCGCTGGCATGGACGCGGACGTTGGGGACGTTGCGGAAAGCGTTCAAGATCGAGGTCGAGCTGGAGAAGGTGTGGGAGGAGCACGTGGCGATGCGGGCTGTGCACAAGGATCCGGCGGCGACGATGCGGACCATGGTCGCGGAGCCGTATGTGAACCACGTGCCGACGTTGACGGGCGGGGTGGGCCAGAGGGATCTGTTTGTCTTCTATCGCGATCACTTCATCCCTAAGAATCCGCCGAGTTTGAAGATGAAATTGGTCAGTCGGACGATCGGCGTCGATCGGGTGGTGGACGAGATGATCATTTCGTTCAAGCACACGCAGGAGGTGCCGTGGATGCTGCCGGATGTGCCGCCGACGGATAAGGTGGTGCACGTGGCTCTCGTCAGTGTGGTGTGCATCCGGGGCGGGAAGCTGTACCACGAGACGAAATACTGGGACCAGGCGTCGGTGTTGGTGCAGGTCGGTTTGCTTGATCCAAGACTAGTGCCCAATGCGATGAAGGGCAAAGGCTTGAAGCGGCTACCTGTCTATGGCTCGGAAACGGCGGCGAAAGTGCTCGACGAGGAGAGCCAGCCTAGTAATGATCTAATTTCGAGCTGGAGGGACCGGCCGAAGGGCGATCCGGGGGTCCTTCCCAGTCGACCCAAACAGGCCGCAAACGGCGGGAAGACCAGTGGCTGATGGCGAACGTATGATGGACGAGGAATCTTTTTCATCCAACGAATTTGCATGTCGGGAGGCGGTACATGTCGACGTTCCAGTACGGGTAGCGCACTCCGTTCCACTCATCTCGACCTTTCAGATCCGGGACAGCGATGTCGGTCCACTCGACGTCCAAGCCGGCGTCGAAGAGGTCCAGCTCGACCACCTGCGAGTGTGTCAGCGGTCACCGAACAGGATATAAATAGTTTCGACATATCTCACCTTGGTGTACACATCGTAGCATACTTGGCGATCCGCGCCCAACCCGTTGTAGAAGCCGAATTTACCTTGGCCATCGAGCAAAGCGATGACATGTTCCGCGAAGAACTCTTTCAGGTCTTTGTAGTCTTCCGCATACGTGTCGTAATAGATGCCGTCCAGCACGACGCCCTGTTCTACGAGCTTAGGCAGCACGTCCTGCCACCTGCCTTCGTGCACGGTGACGTTCGGCTTGTCGTACCAACCCGTCTCGCGCAGGCGCTTGATCACCTCGGGATGCGCCTCAACGATGTGGTGCATCTGTGGTGAGTTGGCAAGGAACATGCCGTCGACGATCCCCATGCCGTGGCCGACGTTCATCGTTCGCAACCCGGATTTGGGGCAGAGTTGGTCGGCGGACGTCTTCATGATCTCGGTCTCCCAGTCCATCATGACGGCGTTCTTGTCCGAGTCGAGCAGGCGGTCTCCGGAGTACGTGAGCTCAGACTTGAGGTAATCTTCGTTGTTGACATTCGGATTGGTAAGGACGGGTTCGGTCGCCTTGGACTCCTCGCCGGCTTCGTTGGTCTGGGTGAGGGTCGGCACGCTAGGCTGTGCAAGTTGCGCGGGATCACCAGCGGTCTCTTCCTCAATCTTATACGACGGGTTTGGGGCCGGCTCGAACCCTTCGACGTGCTCGACACCATTCGCGGCGCCGCTCGCTGGCTGTGGGGGGTTGTCGGGGGTAGGCTCGAAGCCGACGATCGCTTCGTCGTCTTGCTCCTCGTCATCATCGGCGGTATCTGCCAGGGCTTCGTAGGCGTCCAGCCGACCGAACAGTAGCTCGGCCCGTACGCCAGCGTCGACGATGGCCTCGTACACACTCCTCAAACCGAGTCGCAACGCCAGACAGCCTGGCGTCTCGTCGTCGTTGTCGAGCTCATTCCAGATCGCACCGTTCTCGAAAAGCAGTTTCACGGTCGCCAGCGCCGATTCTTCGTCTAGCGCGTTGCTGTGTAAAGCGTCACCTTCGCCGTTGATCTCGGTTGCATCCTTCAAGTCCTCGTCTTGTTCGCACGACGCGATGGCGGCGTGTAAAGGGGAAAAGCCTGTATCCGGATCCTGGATCTTCGCCGAGCCTCCGTCCCGCAACAGTTTCCGCAATGTGTCGAGATCGTGATTGGTGGCGGCGAGCAGAATCTCGTCGTTGGTGGTGTCAGTGTTGACGGCGGCGGCGGCCATGACTGCAATGGCTGGGCTACGGGGACCACGGGCGTGCTGAAGCAGTCGTGAGTGTGATCAGAATTGTGTTGAAGTGCCGGCGCAGCAATAATTCTGCCGAAGCAACGTTTGGCGGGCGCTTCCGCCGACACGCTTGGCGGGAACGCTGCGTCATTGGGGGACATATTTCACTTCTACACATACAAGTATACAAGTACATGTAGGTACTACTTTAACACTGGATTTGCATCAAACAACTTGACACGACGCACTCTCTATTCAGATCATGATGCTCTTCTGTCACCCGTAACCGTTGCTTTAGTAAGGTAACCCATCTGGCGACTGTAAATCGCGTCCACACCAACCCAGTGCCCTACATACTGTACCTGCATATTCGGAGACGCGGGTGAAACAGGCTGAACTTATCGCACAACCGCATCATGCCGGAGCAGCAGAACTCTCCGACTTCTCAGCGTCCAGCGTTGCAGACGCAAGACACCCTCGACGCCGTCCACCTGTCCGGCACCCTGAACTCGGACGGCGTGGCGGCCCTGCATACCGATCAACCATCCGTGCGACAGGGGAAGGGCCACGATGCGTTGCAGCCGGCGATGGAAGGGACATCTGACACGCGAGACTTTGTTGAGTCCGCGGACGAGAAGGGTGACTCGGATGACACCATCGAGGATTATGACGACCTCCAGCTCGACCCGGACACGCTTGTCGCCAACAGCCGATTGAGCGTCGACCAGAGCTTCCGGCCGTCGGCAGGACCTGGCACAGCGAGCACGTCTATCGGAGGAGGAGGAGAGAAGGGGGCTGCCAACGGCATACACACAAAGCGGAACAGCATCCAGATCCGGTTGGAGAAGACGGATCGCAAGGGCCGCTACATCCTGACCGCCGACGACCCAGAAATCCGCGAGCTGTTGAAGAAGGGCGTGGAGAGGGAGAGGATGGAGTCGAGCGACAAGAAGCCGCGGGTCCGCTTTCGTGACCTTGTCTTCACCCGCCAGTTCACCACCTTCGACCGTCAGAACCCCGCCTCCGCCGACAGCCCCTTCTTCGGCTTCTTCACCCTCTTCTGGATCGCCATGGTCCTGCTCTTCTTCCAGGTCGCCATGCGGAACTGGCGCGACTATGGCAGCATCTTGGGCAATAATGAGATCATGCGGATGATGTTCAGCCGCGACGTAGTGGTCGTCGGACTTACCGACATCGTCATGTGCGCCGCGACCTTCGAAGGCTACTTCTTCCAGATCCTCGTCCAAAAAGGCTACATCAATTGGGCGAAAGGCGGTTGGGTATTCCAGAACGTTTGGCAAAGCTTGTACCTTGCCGCCGTCGTCGGCTGGACCTACTTCCGAGATTGGCCCTGGTCGCACACCATCTTCGCCGTCTTGCACGGCCTCGTCTTTGTGATGAAGCAGCACAGCTACGCTTTCTACAACGGATACCTCTCCGGTGTCTACCGTCGCCGCGCACTGTTGGAGAAAAAGTTGCACCAATTGCAGGCGATGGAGCCCGTCTCTTCCCCGCTCAGCAGCCCGCGCGCGTCACAGCACCACGACCCGCTCGCCTCCGGCGTGGACCTCCACGATCTCACCAAGAAAGCCGACCGCAGTAGCGCCACCAAACGCCGACCGTCCATGGGCCACCGCACCTCCACCAACCTCAATGTGGAAGAGTCGGACGTGGCCAGCGTGGCCTCGGCCATCTCCGCCGGCTCCACGATCAACGTCGACCAGATGCAAACCTTCGAGCAAATCATCCGCACCGAAATCGACGACCTCACCAAAGAACTGAACGGCAAAAGCCTCGACGGCCGCAACACCTACCCCCACAACCTCCGCCTATTCAACTTCGCCGACTACCTCTGCCTCCCGACGCTCGTCTACGAGCTCGACTACCCGCGCCAAGACAAGATCAACTGGTGGTACGTGCTGGAGAAGACGACGGCGACCTTCGGCGTCATGTGCGTCATGATGGTCATCTCCCAAGCCTTCATCTACCCGCCCGTGGCCAAGACCGTGCAGTGGAAGGAAGCCGGGATGCCGATCGAAGAGCGCTGGCGCGAATTCCCCTTCATCGTCTCCGACATGCTCTTCCCCTTGCTCCTCGAGCAACTACTCAGCTGGTACCTGATCTGGGAGTGCATCCTCAACGTCCTCGCGGAGCTGACGCGGTTCGCGGACCGCGGCTTCTACGGCGCGTGGTGGAACAGCGTGACGTGGGACCAGTACGCGCGCGACTGGAACCGGCCCGTGCACAATTTCCTGCTCCGGCACGTCTACCACTCCACCATCTCCTCCTTCCACCTCAGCCGCAACGCCGCCACGTTCGTCACGTTCCTGCTCTCCGCGCTCGTGCACGAGATGGTGTTGGCGATCTTGTTCAAGAAGGTGCGCGGGTACCTGTTTTGGATGCAGTTGCTGCAGATGCCCTTGGTCGCCGTGTCGAGGAGTAAGTTGCTCCGCGGCAGGACGGTGTTGGGGAACGTCATCTTTTGGATGGGACTGTTTGTTGGGCCGAGCTTTTTGACGAGTTTGTATTTGGTCATCTGAGTTAGGCACTGCTCGTGACTGTGCGGATAGACGGTAGAAAGTGAGAGTACTTAGAGATCGAAGATGCTTTGTCTCCATTACCAGTGTATTTGCTGTTGCAACGATCTTGCTGCTACCGCTTCGACGTTCCGACGTGAACAACATAATCGATATTAAAACATGTTCCCATCCCTTGAAGAAACAAAAGTACGTAGGTCATTGAGTAATAAGAGGAGCTCCACCCCCTGAATTCGTCACCCTCGAGCACCCAAGCGGGCTGCAATGAGGCCGTAGGTCGGAGTCACAAGGTACTGACGGTTTCGACACAGCAACCGGCTTGTTTAGTCGCGTGGATGGTACGGCACAGGCACCGGGTTGAATAGCGAATTGGAATAAATAGGGACGGAAGACGGGAATTTCGCGGACAAAAGGAAACATCAATGCCGAGAGGAGCAGGAACATAGAACGGATTCACAATGTCAAGTCGTGGAAAAGCAAGCGTGCATGCATTAACATCTGCATCTAGCTAGCTCCGACTCAAGCAGTCAAAAGCCTACCACAGTACGCCACAAATGCTTCATCTGCCTTTCCTCATCGCGTGCGTGAACCCTAACAACACGAGCCCTACGCCTCGGTCTCGAAGGCCTCCGGGAAGCGCCGCATGTTGTACTCGAGCGGGCCCTTGTTCCTCAAGAACTGCACGTACGCACCGTCCACCCGCACGCGACCCTCCTGGCGCAGGGCGACGTACTCGTCGCGGCGGAGAGGGGTGAAGCCCCAGTTCTTGGACACGATGATCTTTTGACGGCCGGGGAACTTGTATTGGCTGCGGCGGAGGGCCTCGATGGCGATCGCGCGGTCTGACACGGACGTCAGCCGAGGTAGGGGATTGGGGGTTTATGTTGCTAAAACTCACTGGAGTCACGAGTGCGCACGGAAAGGATGATCTGGCCGATGTTGACACGGGCGACGGTGCCGTTGGGCTTGCCGAAAGCGCCACGCATGCCCGTCTGCAGTCTATCGGCACCAGCGCACGACAACATCTTGTTGATGCGGACGACGTGGTACGGGTGAGCGCGCACGCGGAGGTGGAACCCTTCCTTGCCACCAGACTTGACGAGGTACCTTGGGAAGTGCTATGTTAGTATATCGACTTCTCCTGTCGTGTATGTCTCTTCCTCCCCCGGGAAAGCGGGCGTTACGCACTTGTTGGCGCAAATGCGCGCGGCTTCGAGAGCCTCGGAGCTCAACTGTTCATACTCGTTGGAGATCAAGTGGATGCAGAGAGGGAATTCGTCGACGTTCGCACGCTTGCGGCCAAGGTCGAAGATGCGGATCTTGGGGTCGGGCACACCACGGTTGAAGCGCGACTTGGGGTATGGCTGTCACACAATCACGCCGTCAGCCTCTGCTCCCCTATTATTGTCGTATTCGGGTCTCTCTGTCGATGCCGCGGATTGTATCCATCTCTTTTCTCCCAGCCAGTCTCTCGGGTGGTGATGCGGAGTCGTACCTTGTTCTTGCAGTAACGGTAGCACCTCGCTGGACGACGAGCCATTGCGACGGTATTTGCTGGAGGTGTTAGTGGTGGTGGGTGTTGAGGGCGAAGTTCCGGGCTTGGAGGTGACGTTCTTTAGAGGTTCCGGAGGCGAAATGGATTTCCAAGCGCCAAGACCTCCCGCACTTTCAGTTTCGCCGGCTGGTCCGTGCGTATACAGCCAAAACGGGTAGGGACAAAGGAACACATGGGGAGAATACGACGAGACCATGCAGTGAGAACGTTTGAGTGTGACGAAGCATATACGACGATCAGGAGCACAACGTGATGGTCCATAATGAGATGATTGACCGTTTACAGAGGGTATCTAAGAGTAGATCGGTCATAGAGCAAGCCAGCATGACGAGGCGCAAGCGTGGCTGTCGATTTCTGCATGCCTTCACCATATCCCGGACTTCCAGCAAGAAGAGTCACGCCTCGCTTGCGCCTTCGCTTGCGCCTTCGCCATGCATAACCTTCATTGTTCCCCCCTCCACAATCCTCATGACATTTTGCGCGCTTTACTGCGGGTTGGTGCTCAAGATGTCCGAGTCACCGGCGTCGAGGATGGTCATAGTCGAGCAGCGGAAGAGCTTTCCGCAGGCAGTGCCCAGCTCAATCTGTATCACGCATCACAAGTCAGCTATCGTGTTTCCCTCCACAGCTCGCTGGGTCGAAGCTGCTTCTCAGGGCTCAAGAGAGTGGTGTTCGCCCTCCAGAGCCATGACAGCTCTTTCGCTAGGCGTTGCAGGTATGTGTTCAGTAGGGAGGGAGGCTCACGTTGTTGCCGGAGAAGTGGTGGACGTTGGTCTTGGCGAGCATGCTGTAGTCTACCCTGCTCGTCAGCGAAAGTTCACAAGGCTTGAATTGTTTGATACTCCGACTTACACTCGAGCTCAGACTTCCTGAGAGGGGGCGTGTTGCCCGCGATGATGACGAGCTTGGCCTTGCCGGAGCGCAGAGTCTTGAGCGTGGACTTGTAGCCCAGAGTGACCTTGCCAGACTGTACACGAACCGTAAGCTCCCTGCGTGGGTTTGCGATGCGGAAAACTCGAGCGCACCTTGATCGTCAGCGCCAACTTGGCGTTGATGCTGTCGGCGGTCTTGTTTGACTTCTTGGGGGCCATTATTGCTGGTTGTCGTCCGGATGTCGCTGGGTTTGGGGGTCGCTGTGAAGTCGAAAATCCAGGTGATGAGAATCGATGTATGGGGAATTTCGAAGCGCACAGTGGAAGCCTGGCCCGAGCGTCTACTCTCTGATGAGTCAGCTGACAGTGTTCCACCTGCAGCACGTGTTATATCAAACGGATACTTGCATCCAGTACTGAATCTCCATGCTCTTGGAGTGAGCACACAGCGACAGACAGATTTGTTCACATCCGTGGGTCTCGGAAGTACATGCACGAACGAAAACGGTTGTGCGCTCCAAGCTTATCAACCGCTCAAACTACTACATATACTCCTGAACAAACACGTGTGTTCGTATCATACATATCTCAGCCCCAAAGAAGCAGCCCGTCTTATTACAGCGCACACTTCGTACCGTTCATCGAACAAAACGGCATCCGAACTGGCTCCGCCCGAATCCCCCTCGCGACCAACCTCTCCCTCATCTCCGCCAGCCTCGGGCTCGCCGTGACCTGACTGCGATTCTGCCCCGACGCATCCTTCGCCCCGCTCCACAACACCTCCGCGGCCGCGCACGTCCTCGGCCACACCATGGTGTCGAGGTTCACGGCGTCCGTCTGCTCGGACCAGATGTGCGCTTCGCCGCCGAGCACGAGGCTCGTGAGGTTGGCCGGCACGCCGCTCAGCGGGTCGTAGCTGTACATGAGCCGCCAGTTCTTGCGCGGTGAGCAGTAGTCTGTGTACGGGTAGAATCCGGCCGAGCTGGTGCCCGGGTAGAAGTCCAGCCATTGCCCATATCCGCAGTCGAGGTACCAGAAGTTGTAATTGCCCGCGAGCGCTCGGTGGCCTTTCGAGACCGTCGATGCGACCGCGGCGTCGCTCTGCCATGTTTGGACGATGGTGTCTTTGGAGAGCGTGAGGTTCCAGTCGAGAAGCATCTCCTCCCAGACCAGCGGCGTCAAGCCGGCGGATTGGACTTGCTGCATGTTGCGGTCCATGTACTTCTGCATCAGTGGCTGCAGCACCGAGGAAACGTTGCTCCGGACGGTGTCGTCGAGCGTATAGGCGTTCATGTTGACTTCGTCGCCTCCGAGATGGAAGAAGCTGGTGAGCGGCTTGAGGCGTGGGAGGAGGTCGTCGAAGAGCTTCTCCAAGAAATCGTAGACATCCGTCGAGTTCAGCTTCAGCGTACCAGATGGCGGTTCAGCCGCGTAGTCGTTCCAGTCAGGCTGCACATCGAACGCAGCAATTAGATCTGGGTGCGAGAACGCGATCGAGGAAGTATGGCCTGGGTTGTCAAATTCCATCACGACCTCCACACCAAGCAGAGCACCGTACTCTTGCAGCGATCGCACGTCCGCCGGAGCATATTTTTGAAATGAAGCGTACGCTCCCTTGTCCGCGAGCTCCGGCATGGATGGAATCTCCAGCGGCCACGCTTGGGCATCTGTGACGTGCCAATGCAGACGGTTCATCCTGTTATACGAAAGTGCGTCGACCATAGCGTACATGTCCGACATCGGCTTGAAGGTACGCGAGGTGTCGACATTCAACCCGCGCCAAACGAACTTGGGCGAGTCGCTAATGTGGATTGGGGCCAGCGTGGTGTAGACTCCGCTACCACCGGTACACTGGTAGAACAGCTGCGTGAACGTGGTCAGGCCATACAGCAAACCAATCGACGAGGCGGCGGTGACGGTGACGTCGCCACTGGTCTGCATGTCGAGGGTGTACGATTCGTCGACGCCGCCCACCGTAGGCTTCATGATGTCTGCTGGATCCGAGGCATTCTGCGTCAGGGTGATGGACTTGACGTGGGTCGAGCTGCTATTGTATGCAGGCTCGAAATCCGAGAAGCGTGGATGGAACTTCCACGGGACGAAGTTCTTGTTGAAGAGCGTGTCTTGCGTCCGTTTGATGGCATTGTTGACGATCCGGTTGGACCACGTCGAGTTATTGGATTGCGAGCCGTACACGTACGGCGCCTGAGTCCCGTCAATGGCTGTACGGCTTCCTTGATCGTTGTCCTGTTGGCGACATACCTGGCTCGCACCGTGGTACGAGAACTTGACATTCTGATCAATCCACAGTACGCCCTCTCCACTCGAATAGGTTGAGGGCAGTGGCCAAATGGCCGAAACGTGCGATGCACAGAGGGCCACCAAGAGGCTGCGCCACATCATGGTAGCAGCGATGCGCAGAGATGCGGGACGTGACCCCAGGAAGAGAAAGGGAGGGAAGAGAGAGATATCGAGTTCAACAGAGGTGATGAGAGCGTGACCAAGGGTAAATGAACGCTCTCACTTGTACCTGAGCGCCAGTCTCGCAGCAGCGCGGGGTCGAGGAGATCTACACACGATGTACTCGCGGACTGCAAGTAAAAGATCTTAAGTACGCCGTCCTGCAATAGGATGGCAGCCCCTGCCAGCCCAAAGTCCAACGATACCTACGATGCAAGGTCGCCCGTGTCGATGCCTCCTGCCTGTTTTGGGTGAGGACACAGCGGCTGCGACTTGCTTCCTGTTGTAGCATCGATAGGTCTTCAAAGGCCAGCGTTACTCCGGATAAGCAGTCGCTGGCTCACCAGTGCTCGACACATACAGTACATGGTGTGTACTGAGTACGATTTGGATGCAGTGTCGAGGAAAAAGGCCGAGTGTTGACGATGACGCCAGCCGTCTGCACGTCCCGCCCCGCCCAGCAGCGGGTCACGGCCATGGCGGCTGTGAGAGTCCATCCTGGCCTCCGGGCTCTGTACAACGTCGAATCTAGATGTATACTTACTATAGCACACAGTCGGATAGGTGCATACGATAAGCGAAGTTTGGAGGCGTCAAGAACAATACGATTGAACGTCAAGCGCTGGGAGTCGCGGACTGACAAGCAGCATTGCGGGTGCGGATTAGCGGGCCAAGGAGTGCATGCGGACAACGTTGGTGATGCTGTACCTTTTGCAATGTTATACATGTCCCTCGGTATACAAAGGCGGTGCGACTTGCGCGCGGTACTGGAGTTTCTGCGAGACGTACCTCGATACGTACTCAAAGAGCTCCAGGAACACCGTTCCAGTTCCCAGGTCAGAATAATCGTCGGATGAGCACAAGGACCCGCGCAAGGTACTGTATGGCCTCGAGTAGCCGTATCACGAGCCCACTGCAACAACCCGTCGCTTCGCCCCGCTTATGCCTAGTACTAAGACTCACAGCAGCTTCCTGTGCTTGTACGACCTCCCCCCAGACCCGCCATACATCGCCGCTCCCTGCCCGTTGCCCGCGAGCCGGTACTCGTGAATCATCAAGCCTTCCAGTCCCACGGGTCCTCGGGCGTGTACCTTGTTCGTGCTGATGCCCACTTCGGTCCCGAAACCGAACCGCATCCCGTCGGAGAAGCGCGTGCTGCAGTTCCAGAATATACACGCCGAGTCCACACCAGCGCAGAAACGGTCCGCAATTTCCTTGGAAGAAGTAACGATGGCATCGGTGTGGTGAGAGCCATGGGTGTTGACGTGTTCAATCGCGGCATCGACGGCGGAGGTCGGCGTGTTGGTGGAAGTGATGGTGCGAATGGCGAGGATGAGGTCGAGGAATTCGGTCGAGTAGTCGGCGTCTGTGGCGTCTTGGAGAAGCAAGCTTTGATCTTCTGGGAGGTGCTTCGAGAGCGCTCGTCTTGATGACTGATCACAGCGAAGCGCAACACCCTTCGCTATCAATGCCGTCGCTACTGCAGGTAGGACGGTCGTAAGAGCGTCCTCGTGTACAAGCAAGGTCTCTAACGCATTACACGCCGCAGGGTAGTCTGTCTTCGAGTCCACGACGACGTTGACAGCCATATCCGCGTCCGCATCAGAGTGTATGTATAGATTGCAGAGACCGTCGGCGTGGCCAAGCACGGGCATATGCGCTTTCCGCTGGCAGTGCCGGACCAACTCGTTCGAACCACGTGGGATCACCAGGTCGATGTACTGACTCAGCTCCAGTAGGGGGTCAACGGCATCTCGGGTCGTCACCAGCTGTATCGAATCATTCGGAACCATGGTGGACTGCAGTGCATCTGATATTACGGTGGAGATGGCCTTGAATGACTCGATGGACTCCTTGCCGCCTTTCAATATCGCGGCGTTCGCGGACTTGATAGCGAGTGATGCAATGTTGGCGATGACTTCCGGTCTTGCCTCGAAGATGATCAACAGGACCCCGATAGGACATGTTTGACGTTGGAGGATGAGGCCGTCATCAAGCTCTGTACGTAAGTCCACCCTGCCGACTACGGGAGTCAGCAGAGTGTTTATGTTGCGAGGATGAAGAATAGCTCAGTGTAATTCTATCCAGAGGAGCATTCGAAAATGATTACAAACATCGAGGTACAAAAGATGGACTGTCACCTACCTGGATCGTGCAGTTCTGTGACGTTCTTAATGCCTTGAAGCATATCATCATACTTCCCTTTCCGGGAGAGGTCAAGACGTTTCAAGATGCTGGGACTCAGCTCGCCGTTGGCCGCAGACTTCTGTGCAAGCTCCAGGTCCCGGGCATTGGCGGCGAGTATGACATCTCGCGCGTTGGCCAGGGCATCGTGGATGGCTTCAAGGGCAGAATTGCGTGCATCAGCTGGAAGAGTAGCGAGAGTGCGAGATGAGACACGAGCAGCGCGCGCTGCTTGTTCTGGAGACGCGTTGGTCAACGACATGCCTGGTTTGATCTGTCGTCGCTTCTTGTTGTACTGACACTTCAGTAATTAGATGCAGGTGGTCATGAAAAAGTCTTGTGTCGTTGTGAGAGAGTCACTGGGGGTTGGCGGGAGAGCGGGATGAATCGGCAGGGGCCGCCGCCACGGCGCGGACAGTCCCTCGGTCAAGACGACCGCACCAAACGGCAGTCTTGAACGGGACACAGCCGGCAGACAACTACTGTGAGATTTTCTCGGGCAGCTATACAGTACAGGGAATTGGCCAAGTCGGCGAACTGAGGATACTCGGATCCTGCCGATCAAGATACAGCGAACGAACCAGCGGCGGGCAAGTTTGTGGAGCGAGTGTGCTGGCGCAGAGAAATCGGCCGTGGTCGCAAAGGGGCCCATGAAGGTGGCGCTGTTGATGCGGTGACCGTGAACTAGTTCCAATCGTGGCCGTCGCTGCGGTGGGCGCTCTCATACAGAATCGTGGAAATATTGAAAGGACATGGCAGAATGAACAAGCTCACGAATCCTCAAGACAGCATGCAGGAAGTCAAAGTCGATGAGTAGGGAGTACGCATGCTGCTAATATGATCTGAGTTCGGAGCTGAAACCAGTACTTTGCTGCAGGATACGGCTTTAGCACTCCCGAGTCCTGGTTATATCCGGTCGTAGACAACTCATAATCTCCATGCGCGTTTACATCATGACAGGGTTCATCGCTAGCGAGGGCGATCATTGTTTGAAAACACTCATCTGCAACTTCGCCAACTACACTTTGTCCATGAGGATCAGCTCAAACTTCCCAGGTTCTAGCAAACGGTACGGTGGATGTTTGGACTGCTCTCATGACGTGTCCATGGTTACCGGAACGTGCTGTACTTGCTAGGCAACTTAAGGACTGTCTTGTAGCTGAGAGCCGAGACCGCAACCGACATGCATAATCTCTAATTTGCTGCAGACAAGCTGTCGAGAACTATGGTTAAGGTGCCGCCGTTATTAATCGCCGCTAGATTCTAGAGACATCCGTTCCTACTATTCTTCTATTACCGAAAGATAGAATCTTAGATTAATAGGCTTTAAAGTAATGCCCTAAATCACGTCTAGCTCTCTCTCTAGCTATATGTTACGATCCTACGGGTAGGGTCACGGGTTTAGAGCTCGTAGAGCGAGAAAGTATCAAGCAGTGTGATGTGGGAAGGTATAATGATTCTGAATGGTCTTCCACCTTTCAGTAAGATT
>Ga0058704_10000310_pt1 | contig 26431 bp, 25 predicted proteins | sample AgamicMgSfe_FD_71363 | JGI IMG/M metagenome (GOLD analysis project Ga0058704, IMG submission 71363) | Agave microbial communities from Guanajuato, Mexico - Mg.Sf.e | ecosystem: Host-associated > Plants > Phyllosphere > Phylloplane/Leaf | place: Guanajuato, Mexico | collected 2012-05-30
AAAAAAAAGCGGGATGAAGTTCCGCTTGGTGTTGGTTGCCCCGAGCGCTCGCGTGTTTGTTTCCGTTTCTTACCATATACAACGACAAGGCATTGATCAAGTTCTGGACACCTGACAACAATGATGGATATGAGTGGTGATATCCCCGGCATACATGCCCTGCAATCGCCATGTGGAAAATGGGTAGCATGCGTAGTAAACACCCGACTGCGCGTCTGCCACGTGCAGGCACCCGAGCGAATCACCAACTTCAGCATACGGATTCCGAGTAAGGAAGTAACGGCACTGAAGTGGTCCGATGACAGCTTAGCGATAGCTGTATGCTCGTCGAGACAAGTCGAGATCGTCAACCTTGACGATGCAGGTTACAAGGTCAGAGTGGACAACTGCAGTGGAGGACTTGGGCGCTTCACTTCAGCGGACTTTCTCGGCGGCGACCTGCTTCTGACCGTTTGGGAATTCGGCCGAGCGAAGCTGTGGAATCTGAAAACCGGAAAAGGCATCGAGCTGGGTGATATCAAAACCGCGTGCGACGGGCGTCGGTGGCAAATGCGACCGATTGTAGACAGCGGTGGTGTACGGACGCTTGCGGTTCTATCCAGAATCGGAGCAGAAGACTTTCTGACGGTGCATTTTCCACAAACGAGCACTTCATTGTCTCCTACAAAGCTACCCACAATCGACGCACAATCTCTACAATGGTCCCCGGACGGGCGATGGCTCACTATCCTAGACACGCCCACTGCGCATCCAAGCCTGCATATCTACACGCCCGATGGCCATCATTTTCGGTCGTACCCAACTTCAGCATCTACACAGGATACAGGTCTGGGCGTCAAGTCAACTGTTTGGTCAACAGACAGTCGCCAGCTGGCATTGTCTCGCTTCAACGGTAGAGTCCTACTCCTGAACACTCGAACATTCGCACCGCTGGCCATGATCGAGCACACGACAACAATCCACCAAACCACCCTCTCCTCCGAAGCCCAAGCACCAATCTGGACAGAAACCGTCCCAGCGTCCGGCGAGCGCTCATACTCACTCCGATCCCAACCCGTCTCGCCACCCCTCTCCCGAACAAAACCCAGCACCGAACCGAACGATCTCGGCGTAGCCGAAACGCGCTTCAGCCGCGACGGCGGCTACCTCGCGACCCGCGACGAACGAATGCTCTCCACAGTCTGGGTCTGGAACATGACAACCTTGACCGCGCACGCCGTGCTCATTCAGCACAACAACGTGCGCAAAATGCACTGGCACCCTTCGCGGCCGGGCACGCTGATGCTCGACTGCGGCGAAGGCGTCGCGTACCTGTTCGACGCGACGACGGGCAATGCGCCCGTCCCGATCACTGTGCGGGCGCCGAGCACGCCAGTCTTTTCCTGGCTCCGCCGTTCATCCGCCGAGGGCAAATCAGCGATCCTGTGCGCGAGCAAAGCTGGCTTTACCGTTCTGTTCCCGGAACGACGTGGTTCCCAGATCGCGGAAGACGGCGTATTCCCGGCGCAAGAGGAAGAAGATGTACCGTTCGAAGAAGGTGCTTCCGAAGACTCTCTCATGGATATGCTCTCCGGCCGCAAACCGCTCGCAATCGTTACTGAACCATCATACACCAATCTGGATGTCGGTACCGAAGACGAAGACGCGAGCGGAAGGCTGGAGGATACGTTTCGGGAGAAGCGGAGGGCAGTCACCGACGCATCGGAGACAGATCCGTTCGATGATAGTGACATCTTCTGATGATCGGTTCTGGTGCAGGTGGTCAGAGGAAGCGAAGTGCGAAGATGTGTTGTATGATTGTATGTTAAGATACCCGGTCAATCCTAACGAACGCCAAACTCCCCTTTCTCTCCACCCTTCCTGCATTCTTCTTCCTGTCCACAGCTCAGAAGCTGCCGTGACCCCACCCCAAGCTGAAGAACGGGTCTTTCGGCCCTTGCGGTGCCAGGGCTGCCAGGGCTTGCTGCAGCTTTTGCTCCTCCGTCTCCGTGAGCATCTGCTGTGTTAGTGCGGCGGCAGGGGTCGCCAGGGATTCCCAGCCGTTCAGACCCAGCTGAGATGAGCAGAAGGCCTGCCGGGGCGGCATCGGCACCATCCCGAGCGTCTGCTGCTGTTGGGTAGCTGCAAGGGCCGGCAGGGAGTTCCAGCCACCCGGGTTCGGCGTAGATGACAAGAAGGTCTGCTGAGGCGGCATCGGCACCTTCCCGAGCGTCTGCTGCTGTTGCACAGCTACAGGAGCCAGCAGATATGACCAGTCGTCCTGGTTCGGCGGGGATGACCAGACGGCTTGCCCAGGCGTCGACGCCTGCCCGAGGATCTGCTGGTGGGGAGGCACCGCAGTAGGGGCCGACAGGGATGACCAGTCCTTTAGGCCCAGCGCAGGAGATGACCAGATGCCTTGCTGGGTCATTGGCGCTGGCACGATTATCTGCTGCTGCGGTGTTGCTGCCGTAGATGCCGGCAGACGTGCCTCAGCGTTCACGCCTAGCGGAGATGACTCCCCGCCCCTCGATGACGAATCACGCTTCCGCTTCGTGCCTTTCGTCGGCAACGGGCGGTTGCCCTCGGCCCTCTCCGCCGCCGTCAAAAACTCCGGGACTGGATCGGCCTCCAGGTCCTCAAGGCCCCGCAGAGACATGCCCCCGCCGTTCCTGAACTTGACGGTATTGGAAGGCGGGCCGTCGACTTCGAAGGCGAACGTGTCTGCTCTCTCTTGGCGCGTGCGTGGGAGCATGACATCCCATTTCGCCTTGGCGGCTGTGTATTTGGCGGTCACCTTTTCCGAGAACATGCTTTCGCCGCACACTGTGGGAGCGACCGTAAGCATGAGTTGAATTAAAGGCGGGTAGGCAGCTAAACTTACTCGGACGGTCTGGGTTATAATGCTCTTCATATTGAGCCTTGCTGCTGTACTTCCTCTTGCACATAAGGCAGACGTCATAGTGCTTTTCTTCGGCTGGAGGAGTATTAGTATATTGACGTAGGGGATAAGAGCGAGGAGCGTACGGATGAGGTTGTGGGTTCTCTCCATGTGTTGCCTGAGGCTGCTTGCATTGGGCTTGACGCTACCGGGTCCAGTGCACCCGTAGCGACACTTGAACCAATGCCTGACGACCGGCGTCATTTTCGTCTGCTTGCCTTTGTTGGCATCTTTCTCGGCGCTTTTGGGCTTGTCTTGACCCGTGGCGGCGCGCTTCGTCTCGGAAGTCGATAGCACGTTGGAGATGCTGGTCAAGGTTGTACCCGTTGCGACTGGCGCAGAGCCGCTGGGATCCTTGTAGTTGAGGGCGGCAGACGGTGGGGGTAGTGCGAGAGAGAATACTTTGCTAGTGGTATTGCTGGTTGGAGCTGTAGCAGCTGCGATCGGCGCAGAGCCGCTGGGATTCTTGTAGTTGAGGGCAGCTGACGGCGGGGGCAGTACGAGAGAGAACGTGCTGCGAGTGGTATTGCTGGCCGGTGCTGTAGCGGCTACGGCTGCGGCTGGGGCAGCTTTGCTGGGAGCCTTGTAGTTGAGGGCGACTGACGGAGGGGGTAGTGCGAGAGAAGGCATGTTGCGAGTGGTATGGTATGTTTGTGTGTAGAGGAGATTTTGCTCCTGTGAGCGAAGGCAAGTGGATTATCGAGAGCGAGAAGCGTACAGTATAGATGGGATGATTGACGAAGGGGCGAAATGTGGTTTGTTGGCTGATGAGTGTATGAGAGAGAGCAGGACTCGGACAGGATGAATAGCGAGATATTAATGCAGGTGGTTCGGGACCTACTTTGCGTGTAGTAAGGACATTGTATCGCGAGCCATATCGCAAGTGCTGGGAACTTGCGATTGAAAGTGTACTGAGGACATTGTGTCGAAAATCCTCAAATGAGGACAAAACGATATTTCTGATTCCCGGACACTCAATTCCAGATCCCATCGCTTGATGAAGACATCGCGTCAAGCGACGAGACACGAAGATGCCGGATATCGGTATCTTCTTCGATAGAAGTATGTTGCAGGAGCCAGAGAATGCAGGCCGAAGGATCAAGTCGTCGTGAAGACGCGGGTTGAACGTGCCTCCTCAGCGATGCGAGTCTTCCATCGAACCGAACGAGTTGCTTCGAGTCGTGGAACACCATCGTAGTATCGCGGTGATATGGCAAACGATGTCTTGGAAGGCTGTCTTTGTGGTATGGCGGAATGTTCCTGATGAGGTGAGGTTAAAATTCCAATGGGGAAGTAGCAGGCGCACAGACCACCGAAATTTGTCCTCACAGTCCAGCTGCGTCATACTTCATTCACATGCGACCAATGCGAAATCCCCCAAATCGACAATCTCGAAATACCATCGACATCACAGACATAAGCCATCATGCCTGCAGCACAAATCAATCAGCCCTCGAATCAAATCCGACTGACCAACGTATCGCTCGTGCGCATGAAAAAGGGCAAGAAGCGCTTCGAGATTGCCTGCTACAAAAACACCGTCACATCCTTCCGCGCCGGCAACGAAACCGACCTCGACAATGTGCTACAAATACCCAACGTCTTCCTCAACGTCTCGAAAGGGCAAGTGGCGAACAACGATGATTTGAAGAAGAGTTTCCCCGGCATGACTCGAGAGGAGGTGGTGCTGGAAATCCTGCAGAAGGGGGAGATTCAAGTGGGGGAGAAGGAGAGAGGGCAGGAGTTGGAGAGGGTGCACAAGGAGGTGATTGAGATCGTGGCGGGGAGGTTGGTCGACCCGAAATCCAAGCGGGTGTACACGACGGGGATGATTGAGAAGGCGTTGGATCAGTTGTCGAGTCAAGGCGGGCATGCGGGGAGGCTGGCTGGGAAAGGGCATGGCGAGGGAGAAGATCGGAGTCAGAGTCGGGAGCAGAGTACAAACGCGGCGGAGGCGAGAGCGAGCACACCCAGCCGTTCGACAGGCGAGAAGGATGGGGAATCGAAACCGGCCGAGCATGCTAAAGCCAAGTGGACGGGTGTGGTGACCACACGTTCGGCCAAGTCGCAAGCGCTCGACGCCATGAAAGCGTTGATCGCGCACCAACCGATCCCTGTGGCGAGGGCGCGGATGAGATTACGGATCACCTGTCCGAGTTCGATCCTAAAGCAGAACGTCAAGTCACAGGCGAAGGTGGAAGGTGAGGAGGGGGAGAAGAGTAATGTGAAGGATAAGATTTTGTCTTTCGTCGAGCAAGTGGAGAGTCAGGATGTGATGGGGGAAGAATGGGAGGTGGTGGGGTTTGTCGAGCCGGGCAGTTTCAAGACGTTGACCGAGTTTGTCAGCACGCAGACGAAAGGGAGAGCGAGGGCGGAGGTGTTGGATATGGCGGTCACGCATGAGGGGGATTGAGGGCGGGATGAGAGTCTGTTCTAGCGTTCAAGCGAGTACGAAATCGTTGTTTCCACACATAGCATAGCCTTGACATGAAGTCGAGGAATGTGTTTTCGTGACTGCTCATTCGTCATACTACACGTATCTGTGACAGATCTCTGAACAGATGCTAGACTCGACAATATCTCATATGTGTAAAAGCATCCACGCCACTGTGTATGAAAGTGAACAGCAACAGCCATGACTCGACAGCTGAGATATATCCTGAGAATAGCAACCAACAGAGACAGAGAAAGGCAGACGCTCAACATCATGTTACCTTATCATCATACGGGTAAAAGTGTTCACTCTACTACTGTGTTCAGGGGCTTAGTCGGATCTTCCTCAAGTCGGTATGATCACGTGTTTTTTCGACATCCCCTCATCCGAAGGGAATTCTAGCGGAGTTCTTCTTCCAGATCCGCAACCAATTGCATGCAGACCTTTAAGAAGATCCCATTTAAGCCCCTGAACACATAGTATTCACGTGGCACAACAGCCACAGCCATGAATTTGACGAAAAAAGCATGCAAAGGGAAGAAAAAGATCACCAAGTTCAAAGAGCAAAAGCAATGTTGATGAGAGTGGGATTTGAACCCACGCCCTTTCGGACTAGCGTTTAACAAGTTGTCACCTTAAGCTAGCGCCTTAGACCTTTATTTTCTTCAAGTTAGTTTTTTTTCGGTCGATGTTGTTCTCTGAGATGTTGCTTACCGCTCGGCCATCTCACCGTCAGGGTAGAGGCATTGCATCGAAGAGATGCTTTGCTTCTGATGGAGGCTGAGTTCTTGCGCGTAATATAAAGGCAGATAGTCAGACCCGAGACTCGCACGTTCCTGCTGCGGTAGACGGGTCGACTGACATGCCCGGAAGACGCTCGAGGCTCGAGTATCTGTCCAGAGGGAGTATCATGCCAATAATAACAAGGCGTCCGACCATGCGAGAAGTAGCAGCGTCGCTGACAGCAGTCGCGTAGTTTGAGAGGAAGCCGACAGGTAGTTTGAGATGCGGAAGATACGAAGAAGAAGAAGAATAGTGCATGTTCTTTCCACCGAGAAGCAACTTGCAGATTCATTTCTTGTAGTAACGTGAGGAATTCAAGGAACGACCAAATTTAACCTAGGTACTCAAAGACGCGATATGTGCAATGCTGAATCGTCTGGTCTGCTGTTTGCCTGGAGTCGCTGTTGGCTGTGCATGACACGACGTTCACACTCGTCAACCAATTGTTGATCACCCGAGATGATGTACATTAACACGGCAGGGTACTTCGTCGAGGCACTCATCGTGTACATGTGGATGAAAGTGTAGTGTCTGTGGTAGGTGTCGTCCAAATCGCGTAGGCGACACGTGATGTACGCGCGTGGCCCAAGCGCGTCCGTTGCTGTGGCCTCTAGCGCTGTTGACATCAAAATCAAGATCGTCCACGCCGACTTGCATCGACTTCAGCATTTCTCCACATACACCTTTCATACCATGCAGTAACACATCCAGCAAATATGTCAATGTCAAGTATGGTACCACCGCCAGCATTCAAACTGCCAACACACACTCAACCACTCGACACGCTCTCCCCGGAACGCGTCAACGGCCTCCGTTTGCCGTCTGCACTGTCAACAACCGCAACCCAAATAACCAGAACATCCGAGCCAGACACCGAAACAGACTACCCATACATATCATCCGCCCACTCGTCCCCAACCCGGAAAGCCAACCTCTTCGCCGACTACCACCCATCCAACGGCACGCCGACCAAAACATCCGGCTTCGCGCTCCCGCAATCTCCATCTCTGCCCGACATCCACACGCTCCGGTCGCACGCGCGGACTAACAGCGACGTGCAAGGCCTCGTCAAGCGATTCGAGCATCTGGACGTGCGGGACCGAAACGCCGAGAGTGCGGAGCGACGGAAGAAACACGATGCTGAGCTCCGACGGGCGCAAATCGCGCGTGAGGAGGCGGAGAGCGATGTCAAGAGGTTGAGGGAGGAAATGCGACGGATGAAGAAGGACTTTGAGGAGGGTCGAGAACGGGAAAGGAGGGTGGCGAAGCGGCTGGAGAATATCATGGTAGGTGGATACCGTTTTCGACTAGACTGGTGGCTTACTAACGATCGCCAAAGGAGGAGTACGCCAGCACCAAAGAATCCCATTCCTCGCAATCCGTCATCTACGAGAAAGAGGTGCGCCGTGCGCGGAAAGAAGCGTTCAAATCTTCTTCGGCCGTTGTCAAGCTGCAAGAAGAACTCAAGTCCACGCGCAACAGTCTACGCATCACACAGTCCGGTTTCGAGATGGAGAAGCAGAAGGTGCAACGTCGAGAGCAGGAGACGTTTAATGCGCAATACCAGCTCGTGGCGGTGCAAGAGGAGCTCGAAAAGCTTCAAGCCCATGTGAGGATTGTGGGAGAGGAGAAGGAGGCGTTGAAGACGAGCCTGAAAGAGGAAGAGGTGGCGAGGATGGCAGCAGAAGGCATGATCGCTCTTCCCGCAGCCCAAGACGACGACGACGACGAGGAGCTGATCGGTAGCCTGTCGAAGCGTCGCTCGCCGCAGAAGCGAATAATCTCGCCTTGGTCGGATGACAAGGAGAATGTTGGTGTCGTGTCGAAGAAAACGATGCAGACAAAACAGCTGGAAGAACAGCTTCTTCGAGAGCAGATGAGGCGAGAGCATGCGGAAGAAATGGTGGACTTCTTGACCATGGAGTGTGCTTTCCAGTGCTGTAAGTGCCGGACGGCGGCAAAGGGCGGGCAACACCTATCTGTCTCGGACGAGCTTGCGGCAGCGCTTGACGTGCTCAAAGACGAGGTGAAGAGCGTACTATCGCCGATGGAAGAACCACATCAAGTGGAGCGGATAATGGATGTCGGGGCGGACGCAGAGCCCGAGGTTGCAGCTGTCGAGCTCAATGCTGACATCGAGACCGACGTGGTGATGGTCGAAGCAGTGATGCAGCCACATGTCGAGGAAGATTTTGGCATGACGATGCCGATCGAGGAGCCTGGAACGAAGCCGACAGGAGAAGGAAAGGAACCTGAAGCGCAGGAAGAAGCGCAGGAAGAAGCGCCGAAAGCACCTCACCCGACTCCAACCGAGACCGATCATGTCAAGCACGCACTAGAGGCCATGCACCCCGATCCCTCCCTACTCACCGACCCACAAACACCGTCCCACCTCCACGAAACGAGGCCCTTCCGCCCTCGCGCCGCCGTCCGGACCGTGACAACCACCACCACCATCCCGATGCACTTCACGCCCATCTCCAAACCTCACATTCCATACCATCCAGAAAACTCAGAGAACATCCCTCCTCAAATCAACGGCCCAGCAGGAACCCCCACCTTCGACCGCGCCGCCGCTCTCGCTGCCATCGAGTATCGTCGCGGTCGCGCCAAGTCGATCGCGGAGGGACACGTCACGCCCCGGAAGCAGATGCTCGAGGGCGTGAATGTCAAGGAGAGGCGGGATATCAGCGCGCCAGCGTTGGGTGGTAAGACGGGTGGAATGGGGTTTGGGAAGAACCTGAAGGCCGGTAGTGTGGGGAGGGGGACTGGCAGGACTATGGGGTTTTAGGATGAAGTCTGTCACCTTTTGCTTTGGGAGAGAATGTACAGAAGCATGGTGTTCATACGGCGTTATACTCCAGGATGTGGTTCATGAGCCTCGCCCGTTGATACATGTACTTTCAAGCTTGTCCTGTATGTGGTCGTATTGTTGACTGTATGAATGACCCTTTATTACGAGCATCGGAGTCTCGGAGGCAAATGTGCCGATCCTGCCCCTCCAAACGTCAGCTTATTACATCACCAGACAAACGGAAACATTGAAGTTCCAATCCACCTGCATGTTTGTACTGTTTACGTACATTATTGAAGGAACAATCAATTGTGCTCTACACCTCACTCCAGCTTTCTCCCAATCAAAGCACCAACGGCCAACTACCACCACAACGCAAACATGCCTCAATCCGCCGCCATCCCCACGTCAACCTCCGTTGTCGAGAGCGCCGTCATCCGTGCCCCTCTCTCGCACGTCTGGCACTACATCAAGCTCCAGGTAGACCAGCACTCAACGCCTCCACCACGACCAGTCCTTCTAACATCCCAAGTAGGACTTCTCCAAATTCTGGTCCGCCGTGAGCAAGAGCGAGTACGTCAAGGGCGCGAGCGAGGAAACGGACATTGTCAAGTGGACATTCAAAGACAACACCGTGATTGAGGTGAAGCAAGAGGAGCATTCGGTACGCGAAATCAAAGACACCATCGCATACTTCGTGATAAGCTGAGCGTGTACACAGACCATCAACCACTACATCACCTACTCCGTCATCACGGCCCAGCCAGAACTCACGTACACTAGCGTGCTGAGTACCATCCGCTGCTACGCCGTCACCAGCGGCGAGCTCGAAACCAGCACGTTTGTGGAATGGACGGGCAACTTCTCGAGCGACGCGGATGCTGGTGAGTCCTACTTGCTCGTACGCGTCCGGCTGCGGCTCAATGCTGACACTGTCTGCAGGTGTCATCCAGGACGCCAAGTTCAAGCGTCGTGAGGCTCTTGCCGATCTCTCCAAGGCCGCACAGAAGAAGTAGGGTGTGTGAAAGTATGGACGGTTCCAGGCTCTGGAGGTCGCTATCACCAGCAATTTTGGGGCGGATCAGACCGGGCAGCACGCTGCGTTGTAGAGATACCCAGGGCTTTCGAGTCAAAAGAGCAGAGTAGGTATAACTGGGACTCAAAAAGACCATGAATTATCGCAGATGCCTTTGCACACCTTTGCACGGGGACACTCATGGTGTTCTGACCAGAACATGGGTGAGCAAAGTCTTTATTGGTCGTCTGACAAGCCATGGCCACGGCGTCAGTCACGTGAATAGAAGGTGAGGATCACATGCATGTGCGCATCCATGAAGAGGCCTCAGAACCTCACAAACACGACCAAGAGGGGTTTGGCAAAGCCAGTCGTTCCACTTCCGCTAACCACTCCTATTCCTTCATACCGATAACGTGCAGGCTTCTCGTGGCTTGCAATCCGCCCCGAGCGACATTACTGAAAAGCAACACCGGTGTTGCGGATCACCTCAGTGAACCCATCGCTCAGACTTGTTCAGCGACTCGAATCCATCCAACATGGCAGCCACCAGCCGCCGCCGTTCCGCACGCTTGGGCACGTACGAATCGAACGGTCGAGACTACCTCGCTGCCACGATCGGCTGGCCACGCCCAAAGCTCGACGGCTGGCTCACCTCTCCCACCGTACGCCCACATCTTCAGCTTTGGCATCAGCTCTGCGTGTCCGGCAAGCGGCGGTTCAATGAAGCGATCGATTGGATCAACACGGGCGAGAACGGGTACTTCTACAACCCAAACGACTTGGAGGAGGATCTACTCCTGTCGTGCCTCGGTGAAGGGAGCCAGGGATGCGCCGGTGAAGTCTCGGTGTACGCGCAAGCGGGTGTGAAGACCGCGGAGTGGACTACGCAGGAGCTGTGGGCGCGGACGGCGTGGCGGATCGTGCATGCGAACCGAGGATCGGGACAGGCGTTTGATCATACGGTGGGTGAGCACCCGAGTGCATGCTATGCGTTCGTCATCGATGTGCTGTGTGTTGCTTTTCACTCGATCGCTTTTCGGGGCGGAGAGAGCTGCTATCATAGACTGATCAACGGCAACGTGACAGACTCGGCGGGCCGCGATGAGTCCGTCGTGGAGCTGGAAGAGGTTCTGGACGATGGACGTACGGAGTCGAAGTCGAATATGTCGAGTGTGGGCTCAAGCACGAAGACGAGCGACAATAGCGCGGACTTGGACTTCGTGGATGAGTGTAGTCAGACGTCGGTGTCTTCACAGAGATCCACACCAGTCAGGCGGGTGAGGTACGAAGGAGATGAAGTAAGTGGAGCCAGGCTGGTCGAAGAGTGGATTGAGAATAGCGGGCAACTTCAAGACATGGACAGCCGTGGCGAGCCAAGTTTGCTGGATCGGGTCGACGAGGCAATGAAGCCATCGATCACTGATCGAAGAGATCTATCTCACAATCTGATGGAGAGTGATGACATGACAGGAGATGCAAAGGTCGAAGAATCACATGGGAAGCGAGGGTGCTCGCTTGGGATGCCTCTGAGCACCAGAATCCAAGAGGAGGATGAAGAATCCGTATGAACTCCTCGTACAGGGTGTGCGACCGGCGATGTGCAATGCAGAAGAGCATCGTTGTCCGCAGTCCGCTCGGTTTGTCCTATCGGGTGTTATGGGCTTTCTGACAAAAGCCTGGCTGCTGTCTGCTCGTGGTGTACTTTGTTGCGCCCCACATTGGCAAAGTCATCAGCGGCGAGATGAAGTCAGCCGTTCTCCCGCAATCGCTGCAATCAAAGGTCAACCTTCACTCATACGAGTGGGCGAGGCAATGTGTAACGCCACAGTCAGGCACAGAAATATCCCTCGTACTTATATAGACATATTCACAACGAGCTTGCCACCCTGAGTTCTGTGATACTCCTCTACCAATGCGTTCAACCGATCGAGAGCAAACACTTTAGTCCTCGCTCTGATGTTGTGCTTCGCCGAGAAGTCTAGCATCTCCCGCAAGGTGGCATTACTGCCCACCAGACTGCCGACAACTCGGATGTCTCTGAAGACCAGGTCTCGAGGCGAGATGCGGAACCCGTTTTCGGGAAAGGAGACGATGACGCAGATGCCGTGGTTGCGCAACAGCTTCATCCCGTAGTCGAGGCTTGCTTGGGACTCGGGTAGGATGATGACGGCGTCGACGCCCATGTCGGCTGGATCGGTCTTGCCGTCTTCTTGCCCAAGTCTCTCCACAACGGTGCTCGCTTCCTCGGTACGCGCATCTACGATCGTTGCTTTGGTATCAAGGGACTTGGCCAATGCCAGTGGCGCATCTGCGGCCTCAACACCGAGCACTCGAAGTCCCATCGCCGTCCCGTACGCCAGACCGAGGTGTCCCAGCCCACCACCGGCGCCAACGACGCCGACTCTCTGGCCTTCGGACAGACCACAGCGTTTCAGCGCAGCGTAGATCGTGACGCCCGCGCACATCAGAGGTGCGGCTTCTGCAGCGCTGATCGCATCCGGTAGCGGCGCGACCTGACGCGCGTCGACCACGGCGTACTCGGAGAAGCCACCGTTCCTGCTGATGCCGTTGTTCTTGGCTTGGGTGCAGAAGACTGAGTATCCGGCGTGATCGGATTGCGGTCGAGAAGTGTCTTTACACTCGGAGCAAGTTCCACAAGGATGATATGCTCGGCCTGGAATACCTAATCTATCGCCGAGACTGTACTGCTTGGCCGCCGTTGAAGGCCATGCGGAGTGACCCACGACTGTCCCAGCAAACTCGTGACTGCCGATGTGTGGGAATGTGGGAGGGTTCGGTTTCATCTGTCCGGGAAGCTAGCACAGCGTCAGTATGACAGTAGGACGCCGCGTCCACTTTGATGAGGAGGTCGTCATCTGACGAGATGACTGGCAACGGTATCGACTTCAGGGCATACGGCTCATTGTAAGCTTCCAGTACTTGTACCTTCATTTGCTTCGGTAACGTCTTGGATGCCATTGTCTCCAGTCCACCGGGCTTCAAGACTGTTGGGGGTGATGTCAATTGCTACCTGCAGAGACCAAAATCCGCTTGTCTGTTGTGAGGGGTGGCTGCCACATCTCATCCAGTGATGCAGCATCCCCTCACGGCTCACCATCACCTCGGCAGCCCCTTGACTTCGTGAGGAGACACTGGTGCTAGCATAAGGGAAGTCATCTGTACTTCCACACCACTCATTGCTGTTTCCCGACCCCCAACCATGGCGACCTACAAGGTATGGAAAATCCCGTCCTGTCACCCTGGGGCGATGCAGTACCGGTAGGATCCCTCTACGTCGATCGCCGAGGCAACCAGCGTCGAAGTAGGCTGCGACACCATCACTGTGCATCGCACCGTCTGATGAAGGCATGCTGTTGGTATCAGATACATATCCCAGTGGTGAGCTGATGAACGCCGTGCTCGTTCCGCGACCAACGATTATGCGGGCGTTGAATCCTTCAGGCGCCAAGGCCCAGTTCCCCTTTTCTTACACGTGACCGTGAACGAACGGACGTATGGTCAGAGGGCACTGTAGGCGAGCTGAGGCCAGTGGTGGCATGAGGTGCACTCTTTAGCCTGGATGACTGCAGGAACATGTGGTTTGGCATGAAGTAATCATCTTCCTCCTACATCGCGAGTCTATAAGTTCGCCCACTTTCATTGACTTGCTTCTGCCCGCGGACAGTCCGTGATGGACCGCCTCAAAGATTTCCAGTCCGCCTACCACATCTCTCTTTACGTGGTCTCTCCCTTTGTTCTGATCGCAGCACTCCTGTCCGCCACTCGGCTTTATACCACCTGGTGCTACTACCGAGCCCTGAAGCAGTTCACTGAGTCACCGCAAGCCGGAAAACAATATGTGGAAGCGCCACAGATCCCATACACGCTTCCGTTTCTAGGCAACACGATCTCGTTCCTGGCACCACGGCCGGGCGCCTTCTGGGAACAGCTCTTCTCATGGCATCCCCGATCAACCGGCGTTTGCACTCTGATCATAGGCGGCGTCCGGACTCATATCCTGTTCTCCCCGACCGCCGTGCAAGCCCTCTTCAAAGCCCGAGCACCTTCACGTGTGAAGTTCGAACGCGAGCTCTTCGCCAAGGTCTTCGAGCTCCCCCAGGACCAAATCGCCAACGCTGAAGCCGGCAAGCACATGGAGCACGAGATGAATGCCCAATACCTCACCAAACACGAGCGGGTCAACGAGCTGACGGCGCACTTCACGCGCGTGCTGGAACTAGTGCTCAACAGAGACGCGCAGGATGTCGTGGCACTGCCGGAGACCGGCCTCTACGACTGAGTTCGAGATCGCATGTTCACCGCATCCACCACCGCGCTCTTCGGCGATGAGATTCTCAAGATGTACCCAACGTTTGGCAAAGACTTCTTCGCCTTCGATCGCGACTTCTTGAGCTTTCTCTTTCAGATACCGAGGTTCATGATGCGTCAGGCAATAGACAGACGGACGCGGCTTTTCGATAACCTCGAGAAATGGAGCAAGGAAATGCACGAGCGGAGCGGAGGATCGCCCGTGGATCCCGAAGGCCCGGCGTGGGAGCCTTTGTTTGGGTCTCGATTGAATCGGGCTCGGCAATACGATTACAAGAACCGTCACCTGAACGCTCGTTCTGCGGCAGCGCTGGATCTCGGGTTGACGTTCGGTCTCTCGAGTAATGCCATTCCTGCCACCGGCTGGATGCTGATGAACATCCTCAACCCAAACGGGGGTTCGAGCTTGCTTCCTCGCGTCTTGGAGGAGCTGCGCCAGGCAGAAAAGCCCGACGGGAGCCTCGATATTCCGACTTTAGTCTCACAGCCTCTACTCCAAAGTATATGGAACGAAACATTGCGAGTCTATACCGACGTACTTGTAAGTATACATATTGACGTGAACGCCATGTGCAACTCGTCCATACATAATTGACACTGTCACAATTCAGGTCACCCGTAGTCTACCTGAAGACCTCACCCTTCCACTAGACGAAGACGGCAAGCGCCACGTCACCTTCAGCGCCGGCGACAACGTCTTCGCGCCCTCCTGGCTCGGCCACCACGACCCGCAAGCATGGTCCGGCCGCCAACCGGAGTCGATCTTCGACGCCGACCGCTTCCTTGTCCAGGACCCGAAAACCGGACAGGAAACGTTCTCGGTGACGGGGACGACGGGCAAACTCTTCCCCTTCGGAGGAGGCCGAACAATCTGTCCCGGACGGCTGTTCGCGAAGCAGGAGGCACTGGGTGCGTTGGCTATGATTCTGCTCCGGTTTGGATTCGACGTCAAGGGGTTTGTCGATGGAGACGGGAAGCCGACGAAGTCGTTCCCGGGTTTCGCTCGTTCGTTCGCGGGCAGTGGGGCGTTGGTGCCGGGTGGGGATATCATGGTCAGGATTCGTCGGAGGGATTAAGCTCGGGCAGAGCTAGCTGGCTGATATTGGAGACTTGCTGGTCATGTACTGCGATCCCGTGATGTCAGTTGACACCGTTGACGCCGTTTGAGTGAGAGAGAGACAGCAGTATTCGACTGTTATACATTGACGCGACAAGAGATCCGGCAACAGACTGTTGAGTCGACCGTCGGACTTATACTACCTTGGAACGTCACGCTTCCATATTGCGAGCTCTCGCAACTGCCCGAAATGGCAATCACCGTCTCCCAATACCGCTGCCAAATTACCGCATCGTCAAATAACAAGACTCTGGAATCAATGTAGCACTTCACCTGCCGTGCCTGCCATGAGCCTATGACGGATGCTATATCGGGACTTTGCCCCCGGGTTCTGGGAGCTCGCAGGCCGAAATGATGGACCTAGAGTGTGACAGATCAGATTAGGGGCGGTGGTCCGCGGAGATCAAAAGGCCGTGGACGACAAAGAGGGAGGCAGACATGAAGCTTCGGCCGTTGGACTACGAAAAGTAAATATTCACGTGAGTTCGAGATGAGTGACATGTCGAATTGCGGTAGTGACATTGGCCCGTTGTTTGTGTTGACAGCTTTCGGGCCCGCCACCGCAACAGACGGCGGCGTCATCGCGCATGTGTGCCGCAGTGAACTCTACTTCGTTCTGGACTTGTTCTTCTCGACCTTCGACACTCGCTGCTCGGGCTCATGCTCATGCTCATGCTATACTGACAGTTCGAAGAAACCGTCGAGTCGATTGAGCCGTTGTCGTTGGCAACCGGCATCATGAGCGAAAGCAACAACACTCCTCCGTGAGTCTCCCTCCGCCAGCTTTCCCCGCCCCCTGTCTACAAAGCGTGATCCACCCGTTGTGCTACCAGCATGCCTGTCAATTCAATGAACTGCAGACGAACGTGGAGCTGACCAACCCCTTCTTTCCAGCGCTCACAAGCGCTCCAAGTCGGCCGTCACTCGCGCCCTGCAACGTATTTCCAGCAGAGGCGACGTGCCCACCGTCAACTCCCAGCAGACCATCCCCGAGATGCCCGGCGAAGGTGCCGGCGACAACCCGCGCCTGTCGAGCGGCGACTTCTTGCAACCCACTGCGGTACGCACCTCGATGCAATCCACACATCGACCGCATTTGTCGACGACCATGTCCAGCGCCCCGGTCGCGCACCCTCACCCCGCATCCCCAACCGCGAGCACCCATACCCCCATGACGCCGGCGATCGCAAGTCAGGGCGCGTCCATAGAGCAGTCGGTGCGCCTGTTCAAGGTGTTCGAGGCGCTTCGGAATGGCGACACGGGGGCCATTGCAAAAGCTTGCAAGCCGGACGAGCACGGCCATCTCGAGGGCACAACCATCACACACCTCGCGATCCAGTGCGCCGAAATGCCCGTCATCGAGTTTGTGCTGTCGCAGCAGACTGCCGACCTCAACGCCAAGGATCGCGACGGCAACACCCCCCTGCATGTCGCCTCCATGTTGGGTCGCGCGCCGGTGGTGAAGCTGTTGCTGGAGCAAAAAGATGTCAACGATGCGGTCGCCAATTACCAGGGCAAGACGCCGTTGGACCTTGCACGAAGCCCAGAGATCTTCCAGCAGCTACAGCTCGCGCGGTCCATGTATATTGACAAAAACATGCGCAAGATCCAGCAGCTCGTGATTTCGAACAATTACGATGGCCTGGAGGAGCTACTCGGTGAGACCAGAGTCAGGACGACGCTCGATGTGAACGGCGCTGAGCTTGCGACACTCCCGATCATCACCGAGTCCGGTGGTACTCTCCTGCATGAAGCAGCGCACAAGAAGGATCTCAAGCTCGCGCAAATCTTGCTCTTGAATGGCGCAGACCCTTTCAAGCGTGATCGGAAGGGCAAGCTCCCTCAAGACATCACCAAAGACGAGCGCACCCGAGCCATACTCAAGCGATCACCGGCCGCACAAGTCGCACAGCGCAGCATTCAGGAGAAGACAATCCTGGGTGACAGCGCACACGCGAGTGGCGTCCCGAGCGCCGATGCTGGCCCCGGTGGCAAAGAATCTCGAGAGATGAAGGGCTACTTACGCAAGTGGACGAACTACACCAGCGGCTACAAGCTGAGATGGTTCGTCTTGGAGGACGGCGTGCTCTCCTACTACAAACACCAGGATGATGCAGGCTCGGCGTGTCGCGGTGCGATCAACATGCGCATCGCGAAGCTTCACATGGACCCGAAAGACAAGCTTCAGTTCGAGATCCACGGGAAGTCTTCGGTTAAATACAATTTGAAGGCGAATCATGAAGTCGAAGCGAAGCGGTGGTTCTGGGCGTTGACCAATGCGATTCAATGGTCCAAGGACGAAGCTCGAGAGGAACAGAAGCGCCAGCAGCAAGAGACTGCGGCGTTGCGTGAAGCTCGGAATGAGCAAGTGGAAAAGCAGCGGACGCGTGAAGCCGATGTATCCCAGACAGGCAAAGGCATGCTTGTGCCGGGCACCGCTCTGGACTTGGCCTCGATGGGCGCGTCTACTCCCCGCAGCGGCAGCATCCTTGGCGATCAGACCAGTATGTACGAGAGGAGTATGCTGGATGGTGAGGCAGGCAAGACCCTCAGTCGCACCAACACTGCGACCAACATCGATGGCGACATTGATGAGGACGAAGAGTATGGCGATGACGCCAGCAGTCACGAGTTGCGACCTGCCAACAAGGACGCTTTCAACATTACTGCACAATCAGCGAAGCTGCACCTCGATCTACTCGAGCAAATTTCCGCGGCCTTGAAGAGAGAGCAGGGCAAAACGCCGGAGATGGCGCTCTCGCACCCCACCGTTGCGCAAGCTTTGGAATCTTATGACACAGCAGTCGGCAACCTTAAGGGTCTGCTGATGGAGCTTTTGCGCATCTCTAGAGATCATGAAGTGTATTGGCAGTACCGCATCGATCGCGAGCAGAACATCAGGAGATTGTGGGAGGATAGCATGGCGCGAGTGGCGAAGGAGCAAGAAGAGCTTGAGAGTAGGATCGGCGAATCCGAGGACAAGCGGAAACGGACGAAGAGGGCGTTGAAAGAGATGCTCGAGGGTCAGACACAGGAGCCCAGTCCGGAGATGGAAGGCGTGGACCCCAGCAAGCCTCAGCTTGAACTTCCCAAGGATGCTTTAACGAACACGCGGAGTAGACGACCGACGATTGCCCAGCTTACCAACAATGAAGTCTCCGACGATGAAACTGAGGACGAAGAAGAGTTTTTCGACGCGGTGGACGCTGGTGAGGTCGAGGTGATGGATGAGATGCCGAAGAGTGCGCCCGGCCCGTCCAATGAAGCTGCTGTTGGCGCTACCACCGAAGCTCGAGACGAGGATCGAGGAGCACGGGCGAAGGAGATCGCGAAATCCTACAAAGGTTACGAGGATGGCTTGCGTAAGCGATTGAAGCTCGACGCGGACAACAGGCCGAAAGTTGGGCTTTGGGTGAGTACTGCTGGATTTTCACCTTCTGGGACGCGAACTGACAGTGTGCAGGGCATCCTGAAGTCCATGATCGGTAAGGACATGACGAAGATGACACTCCCGGTTTCTTTCAACGAGCCGACTTCGCTGTTGTACCGCGTGGTCGAAGATATGGAATACACTGATTTGCTCGATGTTGCTGCGGAGCGAACCGACTCCACCGAGCGGCTGGTTTACGTTGCCGGCTTCGCGTCTTCCTGCTATGCCAGCACCATCGGTCGTGTCGCCAAGCCCTTCAACCCCTTGCTCGGCGAGACATACGAGTACGTGCGGCCTGATTTGGGTTACCGCTTCTTCATCGAGCAAGTCACGCATCACCCGCCTGTCGGCGCTGCTTACGCGGAGAGTCCGAGATGGACCTACTACGGCGAGTCGGCCGTCAAGTCGAAATTCTACGGCAAGTCATTCGAGTTCAATCCGCTCGGTACCTGGTTCCTGCACCTCCGACCTGCATCAGGCGGTGAGGAGATGTATACCTTCAAGAAGGTGACCTCGTCCGTCGTGGGCATCATCACGGGCAATCCGACCGTGGATAACTACGGCCCGATGGAAGTCAAGAATTGGACGACGGGCGAAGTCTGCTACCTCGACTTCAAGGCCAAGGGGTGGAAAGCGAGCTCCGCATACCAAGTCAACGGCCGTGTCGTCGACGCCGCGGGTCGCACACGCTGGAGTATCGGCGGGAGATGGAACGACAAAATCTACGCCCGCTTCACGCCCGGCTACGAAGCTTCCGTCGAGCCGCCCACGGGAGGAGGTGGAGAGAAGCACGGCAACAAGGACCAAGCCTTCCTGATCTGGGAAGCGCACGCCCGACCCACCGGCATCCCCTTCAACATCACCCCTTTCGTCGTCACGCTCAACGACCTCCCCGCTCGTCTGAAAGCGTGCATCGCGCCGACCGACTCGCGCCTGCGTCCCGACCAGCGCGCGATGGAGGAGGGCGAGTACGATTTCGCGGCCGTGGAGAAGAATCGCGTGGAGGAGGCGCAGCGGGCGCGGAGACGGGAGCGGGAGGCGAAGGGGGAGGAGTTTGAGCCGAGGTGGTTTCGGAAGGGGAAGCATGCCGTTACTGGGGAGGAGTATTGGGATTTCAACCATGAGTATTGGAGGGTGAGGGAGGAGGTGGTGGAGGGGAGGAGGACGTGGGCGGATGAGAGGTTGGAGGAGGTTTTCTAGGTGGTAATCATGTTGGAAATTTTCTTTTGGTTCGTGATGGAAATATGTTGTTTTGTTACTACCAAATCTGGGTGTTGCACGTGCATCTTGCATGTGATCGTCCTGCACCGACGTCATTCGCCATGATTTATGTTCATAAACCTGCGATTCCGTTTATACAATACACGAACTCTGTGTACAACGACACCGAATACTCAAACTCTTGACCACCTAGACAAGTTCTAGACCAACAATATGCCCGGTTTAGCGAAACGAGTCCACCTCAGCGCCAGCGTTGACGGCCTGCTCCTGCGCTCAGGAAGTTCATCCGATAGCAAAATCATCCGCATCGACTACGGCACCAACAACAAGATCACCCCCCACGCCAAGCCAACCCCAGAAAAGGAGGATGAAGCGGACGAGAAGTCGCTCGAAACTCACGGCATCGTCGGTCAGGATTTGTAGACGTGCTAAGTGTAAGCAGAGATGAAGACTGATTCAGGGCGCGCCCTGCAGGTCTCCTCGACCTCGTCTCCAGCTCGTATCTGATCTCCATCGTCGATCGGGAACAAGTCGCGCAGATCAGAGGGAAGCCGGTCTATGCGGTGCGAGACGTCGCGCTGATACCGGTGACTTCGCGGGCTGAAGCCGAGGGCGCGATTGCTGCGGCGAGGAATGCGGTGAAGGTTGGTGTGAGTGCGGAAGCGGAGGAGACGGATGACAGTGGTGATGAGGCGTCGATCACTGGTGAGCGAGAACGGGAAGAGGAGAAGGATGTACGGGCGCTCGAAGAGCCTGTTAAGGTTGGGCCGGTCGGGAAGGGTACGAGTTTTGTGAGGGATGTCGTGTTGGATAAGGGGAGGTATGGGAGGTTTGCGGAGAAATGGTTCAGTAAAGAGAGGCGCCGGCAGGGGATGAAATCGGGTGAGGAGGATCTGACGAAGGAGCAACAGGAGCAGGAGAAGCAGGCTTTGCCGGAGGAGACTGCTGCTACTATAAAGGGTGGCGTGGAGCAGGACGCGGAGGCTGACGATGCTGGGAAGAAGGCGGAAGAGGAAGGGAGTGCTAGTGGAAAGAAGGCGAAGAGCGTGATTGAGTCGCTAACGCCCAGAATACTTCGCAGCGCTAGGTTGTACTTCAGTTCGAGTGGATTCTTCTTCTCGTATGAGCACGATCTGTCGGGCTCGTTGATGCAAAGGGATCATTTGACCTCGTCTGTCCCGCTCTGGAAGAGATTTGATGAACTGGTAGGCCATTTCTCCTGCAATTGTATGTACATCACGACTGACAGAGCGCAGGTCTTCTGGAACCGACATTTGATCGGTCCATTTATCGAGTCCGGCCATGATGCGTTTGTACTCCCTCTGATGCAAGGCTTCGTGGGACAGCGGGCCTTCTCTATTGCTCGGACAGACGGGACGGAGCAAGATGTTCTCGCTGAGGCTTCTGTCAAGCCCGCAGCGGTCGTAGCAGCACAAGAAGACCCACCACAAGCCAAGACCAATGATCGCAAGGACCACGAAGACTTTTTGCTGACGTTGATATCCCGCCGTTCGGTCAAAAGAGCCGGACTGCGGTACCTCCGTCGCGGGATCGATGATGAAGGCAACGTTGCCAACAGCGTCGAGACCGAGCAGATCCTCTCGCCTCAGTCATGGAATTCATCGGCGAAAACGTTCTCCCTGGTTCAAGTACGTGGCTCAATTCCTCTCTTCTTCAGCCAGAGTCCTCACAGCTTCAAACCCATGCCCGTCATGTTCGGGTCCGAGAGCACGAATCAAGCGGCATTCCAAAAGCATCTCACCACCATCGCTCGACGCTACGGCTCGATCCAGATTGCTTCGCTGGTCGACAAACACGGCACCGAAGTCGGCATCGGCGAATCATATGAGCGGCACGCCAAGCTGTTGAACGAGCACGGCGGTGCGAACGGCAAGCCGGTGAGTTTCGAGTGGTTCGACTTCCACAGCGCTTGTAAAAGCATGAACTTCCAGAACGTCTCGATCTTGCTTGATACACTACAAAGCTCGCTTGAGTCATTCGGCTGGATCGTGAAGCAGGACGACCGGAATATCCGTCAGCAGAGTGGGGTGCTTCGGACGAATTGTATGGACTGTCTGGATCGGACGAACGTGGTGCAGTCCGCCGTCGGAGGGTGGGCACTGCAGCAGCAATTGCTGGAGTTGGGGATGAACATTGACCTGCAGACGGATCCGAAGACGCAGTGGTTCAATACGCTTTGGTGAGATGGAAAGCCTGCGGAGCTTCACGTGGGCAGTCTCACTGACAGTCTCGTAGGGCCGACAACGGCGACGCCATCTCCCGCCAGTACGCCGGCACCAGCGCCCTCAAAGGCGACTTCACGCGCACGCGCAAACGCGGCTGGGGCGGTGCGCTCTTCGACTTCAGCCTGACCCTCACCCGCTACTACAACAACATCTTCTCCGACTACTTCCTGCAAACCCAGATCGACTACTTCCTCGGCAACACCGGCCCCACGACCTTCGACGACTTCGAAGCCGACATGATGAATCGCGACTACGCCGTCGACGTGCAGCGCATCCGACAGACGGCCATCGACACCTGCGTCAAGATCGTGCTGGAAGATCCGAAGGAGAATCTCATCGCCGGCTGGACGCTCGCGTGTCCGCACGAGGCCAACGCGCTGCGCAGCGCGCCGTTCGAGGAATGCGTGCTACTGCTCACAGACGCGGCGCTGTACTTCTGCCGGTTCGAGTGGAGTACGGCGAAAGTTGGGGCCTATGAGCGGGTGGATTTGAGGGACGTGGCGGAGGTTTGGAGGGGAGTTTACATCACCAGCATACTTGGACCCACGCACACGGATGAAGGGAGGAACGTCGGGTTTGCGGTGAGGTACGCGACGAAAGGCCGGGCGGTGGTGAGGACCAACACGCGCAGTTTGCAGAATGAGAAGGCGGTGGCAGATGAGAATGAGGGGAAAGATGAGGTGCAGAAGCAGAAGGAGCCGGAGAAGGATGAGAGCAGATTGCTGGGGTTCAAGGCTCTTCCGGCGGCGAAGTCTGCGGTAAAAAGAGAATACGCTGGTGGCAGCACGACCGAGCAGCAACAGATCCAGCACATCTGCTCCGAGCTCCACAGAGCCATGACCGCCGCTGTACGCAAGTCACGCGGAATCGATCATCTGGATTTGGATAAAGTCCCGCAGGTCGAGGAGAGGGATGTTGTGTCCCTGGCTGAGGCGAGGAAGGGTACGGGGTATATCGAGTCGTTGGGGTATGGGCTGAAGAGGATGATTTGGTCGTGATGAGGGGGGTTGGAAGTCACAAGGTATGCAGAATGTATAGGCGTACTTAACGATGATGTGTCATGCCAGTGATGGTTGACGTTGATGGAGTGTAGCATGGTGCTGTTCCGACAGACCCGGATCGTACAGTGAATCGGATAATGACACGGTTGAGGAAGCTTTGGCAATTCGCATCTAAGAGCGTGCTACGACATCACTCGTCACTTCAGTACAATTCATGTCTTCGATCTCCACACGTGTGACCCTTCGCCCAGCGTACCGGCCCACGCGCCTCATTCGTACACACCCATCCCTCGAACTCCGGCAAAAGCTACGGATCTCATGGCTTATGCCCGTCCTCCCCATCTGCGCCATCATACGCCTGTAGTCCAGGACTACCACAATTCCCGCTCGGCAGCTCAAGTGGATAGACCCCATCTCCAGTGACCACATCCGGGCCCGGATCAGGGTACTTGACTTCCGCGGTCGATTTAGGAGTCAAGCAGCCGTTGCCGTTGTCGGCGATGAGCATCTGCGGGCGGGAGTCGAAGGGCGTGAATTTAGGTGAGGTCGTTTGAGGAGCAGATGACGGAGCGGTTTTGTCTGAGAGGGTGCGTTTGTGGTGTATGTGTTGGTGTAGGTCGCGGGCTGAGTGTGGAGGAGGTGGTGTGGCGACCGGGCACGAGCAATCGCAGGTCGAGATGTTGACTGGCGAGGCGCAGATGCAGGTACAATTATTCGCTGTCATGAAGGTCATTTGCGATGCCGCTGTAGAAGCCGCGCTCGGGCTCGCGGTTGGATGACTTGAAGGTGTAGACGCAGGTGCACCGTTGCCATATTGTCCTAGCATTTCGATAGAAGTCGACGGCTCGGTGATGTTAACCGCCGCACAGTTCATGTTGAACTCTTGCTCGCGGTTGTACCACACCCAGGCAAAGACTTGCACGCCGGCCTTCAGATCACCCGGGACTCTGAACGGGAAGTCCTGCCCTCCCGGCCCATCACCCCCTTCACGATGCGGACAATTTCCTTCGTAGCTGGTCGCCACCCTGAAAGTCTCGCCGCCATCAACGCTGAACCCCACCTGGCAAGATCCGCCGTAGTGGTTGCCGATACCGGAGATGTTCCAGGACTGCACGCTGCCGGCCTGCCACGTCGCGGTCGGAGCGCCTTGCGGTGTGCCGAGGAGGGAGAGGTAGCCGCGGCAGGGGTACGTCCAGCGGTTGTTAGGTCCACAGCAGTCGTAGGGGTATTGCAGATAGGGGTCTGAGGCGGTGGTGCGGAAGGGGTTGTTGGAGGCGTTGAAGGGGGCGGGAAAATTCAGTTGCATGTGTGCGAGAGTGTGAGTGGCGAAGGCCAGGAAGAGGATGAGTAGAGAGTACATTGTGTGTATGTTTCTGAAGAGACTGTGGTTCTGCTCTTCTACCAGAGAAGAAGGTCGATCGGTAGTTTGGTGAAGGTGATGGGGGGTAAAGAAGCGCTGCGAGAGGGAAGAGGAAGAAAGCCCGAAAGAGGAAGGAACATGAAAAAGTTCATAGACGGCGGGAGTCGATGTACATACCTACCTAGGTAGTAGTATGCAGGTAAACGCGTAACACAACAAAAGGTCACCACACATTCCGAATAGAACAGCGTTCACTGTTTCTCTTTGAGAATCGTTCGGCCATCCATTTCCGCGTCGTTGGCTACTGGGACGTGATTTCGCGACGTTGATGTTTCAAAGCCGTAGAGTCGTACAGGCAAGCGGAGAAGGGATTGGTCTCAACTCGACGTCCATCTAAAGTGATGGCGCTGCATGCCCGGCGACCTGGCGGTTGATGATATACAAACACAGCACGGTATAGTGGTCTTCATGAAGATAAGGGGGATGGATGCAGCAGAAGAAGAAGAAGAATGAAGAATGAAGAATGAAGAAGAAGTAGAAGAAGAAGAGGAGGCCGATTACAAGGCGACCTCGGCTCCACTCCACTCTCTTCTTTGGTGGCCGGACTTCACCCTCCATATCCCCACCACCACGTCCATTGCCCCGAACATTGATCGATCGAGTCCACGACACGATGCAGCCATAACCCATCACTCGCGCCTCGAGCGCTCTCCATCCATCCATAACATACCTAACCCCTAATGAATCTCACCATGAAGCACACCGGAGCTCCCTTCAGCATCCGCACCGCCCTTAGAGCCATCTTCTCCGAAAAGCTAGGAGCGGCCTCCCACCATCCTCCATCCATAGCCCAACGCCGGGCCTTCCACGAGTACTTCGTCACCCAGCTCCCCTCCTCCAGCCTCTCGCCGGACAAGCAGCACGCTGGCCCACACCACCGCCTCCCGAGAAACGAGTCTCAACCGCACTCCGGCCCCACTCGGAGCGCTGCTCAGGTCGCTCAAACCTCCCCCGTCGTGAGCCGAGATACGACCGTCGTCCGCATTCCCATCAAGAGCGCGAAGCACCACTTCGGCGCCGGGGTCAGCAGAGGTAATCGTCCGTACAATGAAGATACCTACCAAGCCGGGACGATCGACATCCCGACGTTCGCGAAACGGCAGCCCGTGAGCCTGAGTCGTCAACAGGGAGGTGGTGGCGAGGGAGTGGAGGGCGGAGAGGGTGCACAGCAGAGCCAGAATGGAGATCCGCAGGTCTTCTATTTCGGCGTGTTCGATGGCCACGGTGGGACCGAGTGCAGTCAGTTCTTACGTGAGAGGCTACACGGGTATGTGGAGGAGGCGGCGGTATTGTTCGGGATGGAGAGTAGCCTACATCCCAGTGGAAGTAACATGGATGCGGCTTCATTGGATTCGAAGGGAGGTGTGATGGGTGCGCAGGACGCGGAGGATTTGCAGAAGAGTCTGGTATCGAGCTGGAAGGAGACGGTGGGAGGGTACTTTAGGCGATTCAAACCCGAGTTCTTTCCCGCCTTGTCGAATTCCGACTCTCCCGAGCCACCGACAACGCCGAACAGCAGCAGCATCGAGACGGTCCTGACGTATGCTTTTCTCAAAGCGGACCTGGACTTCACCACAGCTCAAGCGAGCAAACATACCGCTTCCACCTCTCAAACAATGCACCCTTCCTCCGTCGATGACCCAGTCCTTTCCGACCGCCCGCTGAACGACGACGACATCCTCTTCCACCCCGACCGCCCGGCCTCGCAAAACCTACGC
>Ga0058704_10000312_pt1 | contig 26286 bp, 18 predicted proteins | sample AgamicMgSfe_FD_71363 | JGI IMG/M metagenome (GOLD analysis project Ga0058704, IMG submission 71363) | Agave microbial communities from Guanajuato, Mexico - Mg.Sf.e | ecosystem: Host-associated > Plants > Phyllosphere > Phylloplane/Leaf | place: Guanajuato, Mexico | collected 2012-05-30
CTCCTCCCCAAATCCCCCACCAGCTCCGCCACGCGGCCCAGCATGCCCCCACCCAGCTTCCCGTCGAGGAGAGGGTTCCCCCTGCGGGCCCGCGTCGAGGGGCGAAAGGATAGCACGTTGAAGAAGGAGTGACTGAGGCCGAGGATGGCGCCCTTGTCGAGGTTGAAGCGGGTCTTCCAGCTCATCGGGTCGTTGGTTGCTTCTTGCACGATCAGGGGCCCGAGGTCGACGCCCGTGCGGGCGGCGATGGTGGCGAGGACGGTGCGGCGGGCGAGGGCGATCATGGCGGGCCAGTCTTGGGATTCGGTGGGTGGGAGACCGGGTTGGGTGGCAGGGGAGAGGTCTTTAATTTCTGTCTTGTCGTTTGCGCTGATATGTCCGTTTACCGTAGGCGGTGGTGGTGATTGTCCAGGAGTGTTATCGACAAGGTGTCCGACGGGAACCAGCACGACGACGGTGTCCTTCCCCTCCGGCGCGGCGCTGGCGTCCACTCTGCTCGGGACGTTGACGTAGAAACTCGGTTCGTCGGGGATGAGGTGTTTCTTGAAAATGCTGTCGAAGGACTCCTTGTATTCATCCGCGAGGAAGATGTTGTGTGTCTCCAGCTCCGGCACTTGCCTGCTCAAACCCCAGTAAAAGCTGATACTCGAGCACGACGCCGGCCGGCGCGCGAGCGATTCCGCGTAAGGCGTCCGGGAGGGTAAAAGGTGGTTGTAAGCGTAGACCAAATCGGAATTATTGACCACGACGTCCGCTTCAATCACCTCCCCGCTCTCCAATCGCACCCCTGTCGCCCTCGTCCCATCCTCCGAGAGCACGATCCGCCTCACCGCCGCATCCATCCTGTACACCACGCCCAACCGCTCCCCGACCGCGACCAACGCCTCCACCACCTTCCAGAACCCGCCCACGGGATACCAGATCCCCTCGGCCAGCTCCGTGTACTGCAACAGACTATAAGTCCCAGGCGCATCGAACGGACTCATCCCCATATACATGCTCCCGAACGTAAACACCCGCCGCAACCGCTCCGACCAAAAATATTTCCCCGCGCGCGTCCAGATGCTCTCGAACGGATGCAGCGCGAGCACGTGCCGCAGGAACCCCGTCCGCAGCATACTCTTCAGCGACGTGAAATTCCTCAGCAAGACGTGCTCGACGCTGAGCTCGTAATGCCGATGCGACTCCTTCAGAAAATCCAAATACCGCTCGTACCCTTCTTTCCCCTCCCACCGCTCCACCTCGCCCTTCATGCGCGCGAGGTCGGTGCTCAGCACGAAGGCCTCGCCGTCTCCGAACCAGAGCCGGTAGTTGGGCTCGCATTTGCGGAGTTCGACGCCCTCGCGCGCCAGGCTCGTGTCCAGGTCGGCGAACGTCTGGTGGAAGAGACGGGGCAGGAGCAGAAGGGAGGGCCCTTGGTCGAAGCGGTAGCCGGATTGGTGCAGGAGGCTGCAGCGCCCGCCGGTGAAGGAGTTTTTTTCGAGCACGGTGACGGCGAAGCCGGCTTTGGCGAGGCGGGCGGCGGTGGAGACGCCGCCTACGCCGGCACCTGGACGTAAATATGTTAGTTTGCTTGGTTGCGGAGGGTTGGAGGAGGGGTGGTGTGAGATGGTGGTGCTTACCGATGACGACGGCGGTCTTTGCCCGCGTCTGCTTGGTCATGAGGTGTTGTTGTGGTTGTTGTACATCTTTCGTGAGGCGTGGTGACAAGATGGGAGTTGGAGAGTCGCCATCTCGGCTTTCACATGCTACGAAGCCGGAGGGTCTAACACGCTAAGCACGATGTCACATGCGCCTACTACACACTGACATAGTATAACCAAACATCACCCCTGCGCTCACGTACATCCGCGTACCGTGTGTGGCCCTCGGCCATCGTATTATCAACGGATGATAGACCAAAGAATAACACATTACCAGATCCCATTTACACCACATTCGCACACACGGGTATCTACAACTGCACCGACAATGCTATTCACAAACCACATATACACACAAACCCTCATTCATTACCTCCTCCTCCCCTTCGGCCCCAAAAGCGCCCTCCACGCCACCGCGATCCTCTTCCACCTCGGCACCGTCGCCCGCCCAGCCTTCACCTTAAACTCCTTGGGCGCCTGCAGCTCCCGCGCAATCTGCATATAACTCTCGACCGCGACCCTCATCGGCGCTCGCGCCTGCACGGGCAACTCCTCGACCGCGTCCACGCTCTTCCCGTAAAACTCAAACGCCCGGTCCAGCAATTTCTGCCGCACCGTCGTGATCTTCTTCAGGAGGAAATCGTCCGGTCTCTCGGTCTTGAGCGCGGTGATGAACGTCTCGGGGAGCAGTTTCTCCTTTTTCAGCCAGCCGGCTGGGACATAGATGCGGCCGTGGTCTTTCGCGTCGACGGAGAGGTCGCGGGCGATGTTGGTGTATTGCAGGGCGATGCCCATGTCGTGGCCGGCGACCATGAGCCGCTTGGCTTTCGTGTCTGACTGGAGCGGGTAGTGGTACAGACACAGCTGGATGCACAATAGCGCGACGGTGCCCGCCACGCGCGCGCCGTACATATCGAGGTCCGCTTCCGTCTTGATGGGTCCTGTTGCGGAGGACGAGGAGAATGCGAGATCCATCTCGAACCCCTTGAGCAGCTCGAACAACGGCTCTTTGTCCAATTTTGGTATTGGCAGGAGCAGGAGGGTCAATTGCGCCTCGGGTGGGAAGTTGTGCACCACGAACACCGTCGCGGAGCCCTGGTTCGGATCGTAGGCTTCTATCACCTTCCCATCCGGACCCGCACTTTTCACCGCGCCGGAGTACGATAGCTCCAGAAAGGTCTTGAGCTTCCGTATCCACTCCTTCGCTTCTTTGGCGTCTTTCGCATCGTCGATGAGATCGTCGGCGACGCGGCAAAAGGAGTAGAGGATCGTCAGCTCCACGCGCAGACGGCCTTGGAAGGTCGAAGAGGCGAGATAGAAGGAGCGGCTTTTGTCCTTGAGGCGCCGAACGGATTGTTGCAAGCCCAAAATACGATCGTCATCGTATGCGCCGGCCGGAAGCAGAAGCGCGCGGACGAGCAAGACTGGCGAGGGGAGAGATGGCACGCGAGGAAAGTGAGCCGGGAAGGTGTTCAGGATGGCGAGCGCGTTGTCAAACGCCACTAAGCCGAAGACGATGAGACAGTTGGTGAGGAGGAAGAAGATGGCTTCCTCGATCTCCAAACCCGGCCACAGCTGCGTGCCGGTTTTCGTGCCAGCTTCGATTACCCATGTCCCGCGCTTCAGGGCCAATGTATCCACAATCCATAGGTAAAGCGTCGGGAGTGCAATCGGGACGACAGTTGAGGTGACTGGCAGTGAGACGAGGAACTGGTAGGCGAGACTCCAGAGCATCCACAGAAACGGTCCGGCCCAGACCAGGATCAGACCGAGATACGTATGCGACCCCTCGGCGCGAACGTAGTCAATCCCCTTCTTGACGATCAAGGCCAAGCCCACCTGTCCGACCAACTTGATGTACTTCCACCTGTCACCCTTGCCCTCCTTATGCAGGTACACGGAGCCCAGGATGGGCTTATTCAGGATGAGGTAAAGCAGGCTGGTATTGACGGTCTGGATGACGAAAAAGAAGACCTCTTCGATGGGGATGTCGAGGATCTTGGGGCCGAGGACCACGTCGGGCGGGTAGGACCAGACGTTGGTGCGGATCAGGTAGCTGTCCCATGGGATGGTGGAGGCGATGGCGATGGTGACGAGGAAGGCGATCTTGTAGAGGTCGAGCTTGGTGCACAGCGGCGCGTAGAGGAGCGACAGGAGCAGGGCGGGAGGGATGGTATAGGTGAGGTGTCTGCAAGAAGCCCACTCAGTATCAACATGCACTCGCGCAACACTCGTCTGGCTTGGGGGATCGCACGTACACAAGCGCATAGTCGTAGCCCATGGTTTCTCGTGGCTGTCGACGGATTTTCGGAACGAGCGTGCTGGGTAAGTGAGTCCCATATTATTACTTCAGACACCACGGGGACTCGACATGGTCGTAAGTACGGCGGTCTGCTTCCGGCAGAGGAGGACTGAAAAGAGAGGAGGAGGAGGAGGAGGAGGAGGAGGGGAAGAGACGGGCGTCTGGTTGTGGCTGACCGGGGCTAAGTGTTTAACGATATACCACAGTACGCAAGCAATGTTTAGATGTTGTCTTCTCCTCTCGCTCAACACTCACCCTACATATAACATGAACAGGTCGTCTGTGATTGGAACCGGTTTTCCCATCGCGCGACATTGCGAGGCGAAAGTCTTGGTCTGGTCTTTGTCTCCGCGGCTGCCGCTGCCACTCTACGTCAGTTTACTGTACTAAATTGTGGCGGCTTTGCCTGTCAACCAGGAACCGGCATGTGATGGCGAGGTCCGGGGCGTTTGCCATGTGTCAGTGTGTCTCCGTTTGTCTACTTCCTTCCTCGTACCCACGATCGAGCACGTTCCTGGCTCGCTATAGCAGCGGCCTGAGGAGACATGTTCGAGCAGGCCGGGACGATAGGTTTGGCAGGTCGGAAGCGCAAGAGGACGCCCAGCACCGCTATACTGCCCACACCCCAAGCACGACACCCTTACCTGTCCGGAAACTTCGCGCCCATCCAACAGACCACGCCCCTCACGCCATGCACCTACTCCGGCACGATCCCGCGAGAGCTCGCGGGCGGCGAATACGTCCGCAATGGCAGCAATCCCGTCTCTAACGATGACCTCGGTCGGGATGCGCACTGGTTTGACGGTGACGGTATGCTCGCGGGTGTCTCGTTTCGCCAGGACGACAGCACCGGCGCGATCGAGCCCGAGTTCGTCAATCAGTTCCTCCTTACCGACCTCTACCTGTCCACACTCAGCTCCCCAAGACTGCGCGTGCCAATCTTGCCCTCGATCGCTACACTGGTCAATCCCGTGGCGAGCTTCTTTTACGTCACGCTCAGGATCTTCAGGACGCTGTTGCTGGTACTGTTGAGTCATTTACCCGGGTCGAAACAGAAGATCAAAAGGATTAGTGTCGCGAACACGGCGGTGTTGTATCACGACGGGCGAGCTTTAGCAACGTGTGAGAGTGGGCCGCCATTGCGCATACAACTACCCGGCCTCGAGACAGTTGGCTGGTTTGACGGCGTGAAAGCTGAAGGCGAACCGGAGCGGACTCACTTCAAAGATGGAGAGAAACCAAAGGTTCTGGGTGAGGATGGAGGCTTGATCGCGTTCATGCGCGAATGGACTACGGCACATCCCAAAGTCGACCCCCAAACGAAGGAGATGCTCATGTTCCACTCGTCATTCGTACCACCATACGTGCAGTATAGCATCATCCCACAGCAAGATTCGCCGGCGCAATCACCAGGTGGCAGCGATGCTCAAAGATTGTGCACGGATCAGCAACGCCAGGGCAGGCTACTCAACGCACCCGTTACTGGGATTCACAGCGCCAAGATGATGCACGACTTCGGCGTTTCGCTCACTCATACAGTGATCATGGACCTTCCACTTTCCCTCGATCCAATGAACCAGCTTAAGGGCAAGCCCGCGGTCGCCTACGATTCATCCAAAGCTTCTCGCTTTGGCGTCTTCCCCCGTAGACGGCCGGAAGAGGTAACATGGTTCGAAACCGATGCGTGCTGTATCTTTCACACCGCAAACACATGGAACGACTCGGATGCCGCTGGTCGACATAACTCAGTCAACATGCTGGCCTGTAGACTCACGAGCGCGACGCTGGTGTTTGCTGCCGGCAATGTCGAGCCACCCGTTGAGCTCGTCCCGAAAGCTGTCGCAGCCGCGAAACGCATGCCATTCTTCTCCAAGTACAATCACAAACCGGGCTCGACGATCTCCGAAAAGTTGAGCTATGGAGACTCGGTCACAGAGCAGAAAGAAGCGTTGCTTCCGATCGAAAATGTCGCCGAGCAGGCAACGACGGACGAAGACCAGTGCCGCTTGTACTACTACAACTTCGACCTCGCCACCGGCCAGATCGCGCACCAATGGGCCCTCTTGACCATCCCCTTCGAATTCCCCTCCGTCCGACCCGATCGGGAAATGCAGCGGGCACGGTACATATACGGCTGCTCCACCTCGACGACCTCCTTCGGCTCCGCCCTCGGCAAAGCCACCAAAATCGACGTCCTCGTCAAAGTCGACGCCGCGACACTCATAAGGCGAGGCCAGGCGCGTCCGCCCCGCAACGTCACCGGCGCCGTGGACAGGCGCTCCATGGCCGAGGTTCTCGAGAGTGCAGACGAACACGACGCGATTCGGGCTTTCCGGATGCCGGAGGGCTGGTACGCGCAGGAACCGCGCTTTGTGCCGGCCTCCTCTTCCTTCGAGGATGAGGACGACGGATACCTCCTCTTTTACGCCTTCGACGAGTCTCAACTCACGCCCGCCGGGGACGTACCTTCCGATTCGTCCGCGCACCGAGCGACGAGCGAACTGTGGATCTTAAACGCCAAGAACATGACGGACGTCGTCGCGCGTTTGCATCTGCCCCAGCGAGTACCGTATGGTCTTCACGGCAGGTGGTTCAGCGCGGAGCAGATTGCACGGCAGCGCGGGGTGGAGAGTTTGAGGACGACGGCGCGTGCGCTGGACAAGAAGGAGGAGGGGGCGTGGATGGTGGTGAGGGATCGGATCGAGGGGATGTTGGGTTGAGTGATCCGGGTTACCTGATTGCTTTGTGATGATTGTACAGATTGTGATGCATGGCGTGGCGTCTTTTGGGACTGCGATGAGGCTTTGCATGTACAGTACATGATACCATAGGGGCGTTTTGACGGGCTAGTCAATACTTATCTCGGTGCATTTGGCAGGTGGTATCTTGTCGCAGAATTCTGGAACAGCTTCTCCACCTGCTCGTTCGGGCGTTTGAACCGTTCTAACGTTGGAAGCCCGTTTGCGGGCCGACGTGTACTCCGTTCAGGGTTGAAGTCGGGGCGATATCACGTGCTTGTCAGCGGATCATCCCAGGGCCAGGCTGAAGCCATCACGTGATAGCGTCACCGATCATGACTTCAACGTTCAGTAGAACACAATAAGTAATGATCGTTTCACACAACATGAGTCGACTAGCCCGAGCGCACTATGTCCAGCGATTTCCATCTTATCTATCCAACATAGATGGGGTTAGCAGTAAGCCTCTATCAATCTCCATCACGAGCCCACCTCACGAGAATCCTAGCTGTTCACAGCTCATAAACCTCCCGCTTCACGAGCGCCACCGGCGGCACGTAGTGCTTGTGCCCGTACGCGAAGTAATAAACGATGGCGAAAGCGAGGATGCCCACGAACATGACGATGGCCCAGTTCATGGAGCGGGCGGTGACGGGCGTGGCGGCGGGGAAGAAGGCGAAGACGAAGATGGGCGCGAGGTAGCACAGGGCGATGATGTTGACGGGCATCCCCCAGCGGCCGAGATCGAAGCGGCGGGCGGGCAAGGGTTGGCGGCGGAGACGTTTGTGCACGAGGCAGCCGATGGTGATGATGTAGGAGGCGAGCAGGCTGACGGTGGTGAGGGCGAGGATGGCGGTGAGGGCTGCGGTCGATCCGATGTTGATGAGGGAGAGGAGGGAGGTGACGGTGAGGGAGACGAGGACGGCGTTCAGGGGGATGTTCCACCCGGGGGTGATGTGGGAGAGGAAGCGGTAGCCGGGGACGCCCTTGTCGCGGGCGAAGGACCAGAGCTGGCGCGAGGCGGTGGCGACCTCGGCGATGGCGGCCGCGGTGAGGGTCAGGACGATCATGAAGGTTAGGATCGAGGCGCCGGCGTAGGAGTCGGTGACGTTGAAGAAGATTTGGATGAAGGGGTAGCCGGTCGTGGTGGAGAGGATGTCGGTGACGTTGCCAAGGGTGAAGCATAAGGTCACGCACATCAGAAAGCCGAGAATGGCGTTGAAGCCGAAGGCCCACATCATGGCTTTGGGTAGGTTGGTCCCGGCGTCTTTGATCTCTTCCGCTGTCAGAGTCGAGTTAGCCTTGTACTGATGATGGGAGCCTCTTTCGAGCGGTGTAGGTACGTACACATGTGGACGGCGCAATCGAAACCGATGGTTGAGATGACGGGACTTAACAGACCGACCATCGTCGACGTGCCCGCCGAGTTCCAGCCGCCCAAGTTCGTGAACTCAAACCAGACGCTACTGGCACTCGCCGTGGGCGCGAGCACCCATAGAACGATGACGATCGCGAACAGGCCAAGCACGTGGAGGACGAGGAGCAGACCTTCGACCAGAGGGAGCTTCTTAGCCAACACGGTGTTGAAGAAGATGGCGAACACGGTGATGCCGATGACGAGCAGGGTACCGTGCCATGGTTGGGGGACGTAGTCCGGGTTGTTCAACACAATGAGGCCCTGGATGACGGTGCCGGCCAGGAAAGTGATGGAGGTGATCGCACATTGCCACCCGGTGAAGCAGAGCCATCCGACGATGTAGGACAAGAACTTCTGCGCCTGAGGCGGGGCGAACTCGCTGACCTGCAGAACGAATCATTGGATGAGCAGGGCCTCCGGCAGGTGAGAGGGAGGGTATCGTTACCCAGTGGTATTGGCCGCCGGACGTGGGTGCCATGGACGCCATTTCTGCGATCGAGAGATAGACGAAGGTGAATCCAACGACGACGATGAGGAATCCCCAGAGCAGGCCCGCGGTGCCGCCGTCGGTGAGAGATGTGGTCAGGGTGGTGATGAGGACTTCCCAGGTCGCGATCAATGTGCAGCCGAACCCAAGGATGGAGAGGAATTGGAAGTTTCTCTACAACATTCATGTCAGCGCACCCTCTTCGCGCCGACCTAGATGGCGAATCCCTCACCCTCAGTTCTTGCACTCTTCCGAGTTGCGACATGTCTTTCCTGTCGGCCGCGGTGCCTTGCCACCTCTTCGCGACCGCTGCTCCTCCGTCGGCCGGATCGGTGTCATCTTCGCTTCCATCATACGCCGCTCGCACGTTGTCAGCGACCAGCTTGGGGTTGTCACTGTTCAACATGGACGTTGTTGTCCGGTCCAGAGCTGCACTCGCGTCCGAGGAGGACGACGCCGCGGCCATGGTCGTACCGGGCGTGAAATAACGGGTCAGGGAGTACAGGAGTGACCCGTTTGCATCTGGCTCTGCCGTTTATTCCGATATGCTCTATAGCGACTGTCGTCGGATTGAAAGAGAGAGTGGAAAGCTCCAAGCCACCTCGATGTGGTGGTGAACGGCGAGATCTCGTGTACTATGTAAACTGTTACCTGTTCCCTCGCATTTACTAGCCAGAGAGTGCTGGGTGTAGATGCAGGTGGTTGAGAGACATCCCAGTAGGACGGCGGGGCCATGGGCGATTTAGCCTTGAGAATACTACTACACCCCTTTTCGGATGTCTTGTAGGAGTTGGCCTTTAAAAGAGACAGGCATTCGAAAAGACCCTTGAACACAGTACATATGAAGTCGGTATGGGCCGTATGGCAACCGTTTCTCCGCCATCCACCAGCACGTGTACAATACGTGTTAGGTATCCTAATTTATTACGTGGCGGCGGAGTCTAGGAGGCTAGCGGACAAACTCACCCACGGCCCACCGGTCCACCGCAAATGGATTTCCAAGCACATGTACTGTATGTGTTCTTCCACACCATCCTTTTTCCCTTCATCAACTGGGCACGAGCTCATCATGCCTAGTAGATTGATGAGTATTCTCCATTAATAAAGTTACGGGCCTTGCTGCACACCTGCAGGTGGTCATCATGGCGCCAAGTCGCTAGTACTATAACGAGCGGGTGATGCCCCTGATGCGGCGGTACGACAGGTGAGGGAGGGTTTCGATGATTTATTATTACTATCTTATGCTTCCCATGAGGCTTGAGGCTTGAGGCTTGAGGCCCATAGATCACGATCCGTCGTACTGAATAGCACGGGTAATCTTGCCAGCGCACACATCACTGGCCCGGGTCAGCAGCATCGGCCTTCGATCCTATCAACACCTTCTAGTGGGTCACCGCCGAGCCTCGTATCCATTGCAGGGTGATCATCATCCGTCCATCACTATCTCAGATGATATCCGGGCATATGGTAGTATCCCATCGGCCATGGGCCATGGCCGCTCTGCCACCGCGAGCTCGCGCCCCCGAGTGGCCGCGTGGACGGGCCGAAGAAGGGACGGATCCTGCTCGACGGTGCTCCGTATGCCGACGACGCCGAGTTCCAACGTACTGTACCCGCACAAGTGGAGGGAGCCGGCGGTGAGGACCTTTGCTACTATGTACGCACCTCCTACCGAAACGCCACATCCTTGCTCTCTGCGACCTTCACGGCCCGAACTCACTAGCATGCCGCGGTGCTTTCTTCCTTTCTCCGAACAAATCACCTCTTCTCCCGATCATGTGGTGTCAAGCGCCGGCTCCGCGCCAATCTCATTGACACCGCTTATGGCGCCAGAGGTTTCTTCTACACAGTACACACCTCCACCCTTTGCTTGCGTCTTCTCCCCCTCTTCCCGGAACAAGCCCGCCCGTCCCATTGTTGAGAACCTGCCATGCTGTCTCTTATCCAGAACCAAGGTAAATGAAGGCGTTGGCATTTTCCGACAGACCGGCGGATGTCCCATACTGGCACGCTTGATCCGACGATAGTCGCCTTGTGCAGCTTCCTCATTGCGCCTATGAGATACTGTCAGATCCAACAAGTTACCGTGTCTACCTACGACCCGGTCGCGCATATCCTTCCTTCTTCGCGCCGAAAGGACTGGCCACGAGACTATGACAACGGCTATACCCTTATCTCTTCCACCTGGCGACCACGCACCTCTGGCTGCAGTTGACGCGAACCACCACGGCGGATGGGTCGTCATCTGCAACGCTTTTGGTCTTCTCGTCATACTATTCACATTGTTGATCCGGGTGTACATCCGAGTCAAAGTCAGCCCACCGTTCGGTGCTGACGACATCACACTTACTGCGGCAACCCTCCTGACCTTCGTCCAATCTGGCCTTGTGTTTGCGCAGGTACACCATGGGCTGGGTAGGGCCATCGACCTCATCGATGCCGCAAATATTGAGACCATGTATAGGGTCAGTAATGCCGCTCGCGCTGGTGGGAGAGTCGCGCTGACTCAAATAAAGATTGGAAGAGCCGCCGACATCTTCTACGTCGTCGGTCTATACGCCTCCAAGTGCTGCGTCGTACTTCTTTACAAGCGTATAGCGCCAGATACGTCCCATTCGTTGGTAGCATGGACCGTGCTCGGCATGTGCGTGGTGTTCGGCGTGATCTCCACCATCTTGGCTGCACTTCAGTGCGGCGTTCCGTCTCCCTCGCAAACCTACCACGACGCCTGTCCTGGCCGAGGCGGCGAGTGGGCGGCGGTAACGGCGCTCGACGTCCTGTCCGAACTCGCCTTGTTCGCGATGAGTGTGCATCTGGTCTGGAATTTGCAAACCAACTTGTCACGAAAGGGACGAGTCGTGTTCGCGTTCGGTTTGCGCTTGCCGTAAGTCCCGTGGCTTCACCAGCGCAGCACGTACAACGCTGACAGTCTCGAGTAGCATCATCGCAGTCGCTGCGGTTCGTTTGCGTTACATCTTCCGCCAGCTTACGTCATCCAACCCGACTCTCGTCGGCGCGGCCTCGTCTGTTCTGACGCAGCTCGAGCTCTTCTATGGCCTCACGGCAGCGACGATCCCATGCTTGAGACCGTTCCTAGCCGGCTTCGTCACGAACTACGGTGCCATGGGTGGGAGTACCGTGATCGATGGCTCGCAGGTGGGAACCGGCAGCGGCAAGGATCCCAGTGACAGTTACGCCTTGATGTCCGTGGCGAGCGGTGCGAGAAACGGCCCGAGCGAGCGACAGAGGTCTCGTTCGCGCCCCCGAAGCCCCGATGTGGGCGGGAGCGAGTTCAGACCGGACCGGGTGAGGCATGAATGCTCTGTGACTCACGGCAAGTCGCGAAGTACCATGGCCGGCAGCGTGAACAGCGACGAGAGCACCCAAATGATTATCAAGAAGGAAGTGCAATGGTATATTGACAGCGAAGGCGGTAGGGTGCAGGGTGGTATAGGCGTGAGTCGATAGTTTGGCGTCTTTGTCGCACTATAGCGAGCGTGCGCACAAGTTCCTAGATCCCTGAGCTGGTACTACAGACGCTGCCAAGAGCCGTGGATCTCGGTGACAGGTACGGTCCAAAAGACGATGTGAAGGGGCAAACCGAAATCCGAATTGACGAGTCGTGAGTCGGAGTTGGGTTGTACCATTTCGCGGAGATGTCCCTGTGCACAGGTCACGTGTGCTCGCGGCGCGACCCGCCCCGAGATCCCCAATCCGTATATCCAAACTCATCCGCTCGCGTGCCAGCACCTAACGCCCGCTGAACGAGCATTCAGACCCTCTCTTGCACTCCGCGTCGTTGTATAGCATGCTCTTTCCCACGCAGGCGCATGGAATAGTATGCGCAGCATGCCGTCTACACGCCAACCTCGCCATGAAGCGACTGGCTCGCAGCCGCAAGATCTCATGGGACTGGCGGGCGAGGCCATTCGCCACTGGTCGGACGTGGCAGATGCCTCGAGGCAGGCCTGGTCGTGTCCGGAGCACCGAGAACATCACTTCCTCAGCTCCGTCGGACATGGTTGCATCTCAGCACGGGGCGATGGACGTCGAAGACAGGGTCCGACTCGCTCGGCGGATATATGGAGGGGCCCTGCCGAAGGAGTTGTTGTCGGAAGAGGATTCCGAGGTGTATGAACGGATGTATGGACATGGGAGGGAGACTGGGATGGATGTGGACGACGTGCAGGCTGTGGAAGGGGAGGAAGATGTCAGGACTCGCGTGTTAAGAGAAGGTCAGGACGGATCACTGGAGGACGTCGAATTGGAATTCGAGGATCGCCAGACCCACGTGCTTATGGATGACAGCGATGAGATGTCCGGAAACCGTCGAGGGGCGAGGTTAAAAGCGAAGAAGAACTGGGATGATGCGAGACTGGCTGGCGACATCCAGGCATCCCTATCCGACGAAGATGTGCAGGACCCAGACACTGAAGACCCGGTAGATGAGGACGAACCCAGTCGTCGCAATCATCCATTGACACTTGCCAATCGCTTCGGAACCGCACCTTCAACCATACAATTGCCGCAGGCAAGTTTCGTCGATCCAGCGACACTACTACTCTCTGGGATGCCTGTAGTACATCTCGCCCAGGCCGCGCAGCGCGCGTTCGGTGGGACGGGGTTGCCGTACTCTACATCCACACCCACCATTGGAAAGACGATGCAAGCGAGGCCCATCGCTCTAGACGCGTACCAAGGAGCAATGTCCGACATTGAGGGCGACATCTTCATGGCCTGTCTGATGCCCGGTATATACGCCTCTGTGATGAGCGTGCTTGTCGACACGCGGAAGCGACTCGGCTCCGCATGGGCGGAGAACATGGTGAACAAAGCTGTGGCCGGAGAATTGAGGATTCTGGACGCTGGTGGAGGCGGTGCAGGTGTGTTGGCAGTGCGCGAAGTCCTGCGCGCCGAATGGGAGCGCATGCACGTGGCGTCTACTACTGACGATACATCGGAGACGTCACTCGCTGCAGCAGATGGCAGGCTAGGAGGCGCATCTGCCACTCCACCGCTCGGCACTGCCACGGTGTTGACCGGGTCTGATGCGCTGCGTCGGAGAGCAAGCCAGCTACTTGAAAACACGACCTTCATCCCTCGCTTGCCGGATTACATCCACACAGACACTGCTAAGCAGAAAGGCAAATTCGACATCGTCATCGCTCCGCACACTCTTTGGCCGCTGCGAGAGGATCACATGAGGAAGATTCACGCTCAGAACTTGTGGAGCATGCTTTCAACTGACGGTGGCGTGCTTCTGTTGCTCGAGAAAGGGGTCGCGCGTGGGTTTGAGCTGATAGCTTCCGCCCGAGAGATGCTTCTGGGTTCGCGCATCGCCAACGATAACCAGCAGGCTCAAAGTCAAGACATATACGAGCCGGAGATCGACTGGGAAGGCGACCCTACCGAGCCAGAGCCTTTGACGTCCACGAAGGAGAAAGGCATGATCATCGGCCCTTGCACGAACCACAAGGGCTGTCCCATGTATGTCCAAAGAGGCATGGTCAAGGGCAGAAAGGATATCTGCCACTTTCAGCAACGCTACACTCGACCTCCCTTTCTGCAAAGGATCATCCATGCTCGTGACAAGAATTGGGAGGACGTCAGATTCTCCTACGTAGCCGTGATGCGTGGGAAGGATCTCCGGGAGAACCGCAACGAGAACGAGGTGTGGGATGAGCGGGCGCCGGTGACGCAAGGCCAGGGCGCAACGGAGCAGGCATTCAAGGGCTTCGAAGAGTCCGACGGCCGCAACGGCCCGGATTCGCTGTCCTTACCCCGAGCCGTCTGGCCGCCGCTCAAGCGCAGAGGCCACGTCATCCTGGACCTCTGCACGCCCGCCGGCACCCTCGAGCGATGGACGGTCCCGCGCAGCTTCAGCAAGCAAGCCTTCCGCGACGCTCGCAAGTCCAGCTGGGGCGACCTCTGGCCTCTGGGCGCCAAAACCCGAGTGCCGAGGAACATCAGCCACGGCACGAAGTACAAGAATAACAAAGCGGACACTGACGAGGTCGGCGGGAAATCGAAGAAGAAGAAGAACAAGGCGGCTGCGGTCGATCCGGATGATGCGATTAGTGTGGATGAGTATGGGCGATTGACGTTTGCGCAAGTCAAGGCGCTGCCGCCGAGTGATGGGGGCCAGATGCGGCGGGGGAAGGTCAAGGGGATTCGCGATAAGAGGGATAAGAAGGGGAATGGTAATGGGCGGTTGAAGCGGAGGATGGATGATTGAGGATGGTAGAGCGCGTAGATACCCAACTCCTTAAAAGTATCGCACGTCCTGCGTCGACGTCTCGTGCACTGCATCTATTAACATCGTGAGAATCGGCAATTCTCTTACAATGAAGAAGATTCATGCTCAGGAGAAAAGGTAGCAGTCTGTAGGAAACGTTACGACTGTCGACATCGTCGCGATTACAGGAGATCAACAAGAAAGTCTTGACAGGTTCGTGATATGAGTTCCCCCTCCACAGCTGGCCTTGAGCACTTCGTCGGCCAAGCAATAGAGCGAAAGCTTTCGGTACCGAATGATCATGTTTCCAGCAGCTCGTCCTTCCCGAGCAGACTCGACATCGGGTCGGCTTTGGACGTCCTCTCTCTCTGATACCGTTCCATCTCCTCCGCGCTCACGCCCGCCTTCATCTCGTCGAGTCGTCGACGGGTTTCGTCCATGTTCTGTTTTTCCGGTGGGTCGGGCTGGTTGGGCACGTGACTCGTGCGCGTGTCGGCTCCGGCTTCGATCTCTGCATTCGATGGCTCCTCGTTCTTAGGCACCTCATCGGCGTTGCCGGCTTGCTCCGCGGTCGGAAATGGAAGCAGGCCTTTGGCGAATGCCTCGGCCTCTTCAGCTGCCTTCTTGCCTTCCTCGCCGGTGCAGAAAGAGTTTTTGACCATCGAGTGACAGCACGCGTACCCCCACTTGAAGTCTTTCCACCAACTACCCCAGACAGAGGTGTGGTTGTTGATCAGCACGTCCTCGGCATACATACTCTTCTCCTTCCTCTCGGCCTGGCCCTTGATCTTGCCTCGTTCGTCGTACTCCACGTAGTTCTCGTTGCTCGTCACGCCCGCCCCGGCTCTCCTGAGCGGAGTTTTCTGGGTCACCGTAGCCTGGCTGCCGTACTTGTCCGTCAAGAATTTCTTCTGACTCTCCTTCTTCGCCAGATCTTCGTCCGCCTTGCGTTTTCGCGTGAGCTGTGCTTCGGTCGGATTGGCTTGAAGGTGGATCTTGTCGTTGTCGCCACGTTCCTGCGTCTCCCACGCGTAGCGCGTTGCTCGCTCGAACTCTGCCGCATCTCCTGAAGCTTTCTGGAAGCCGTCTTCAGCGATCAGTTCATTGGTTGACGTGGCCGTGTCGAGCATAGAGCGGGTCTTGGGATCGTATTTCGCACTGTCCAGGTCTAGATTGAGGAGGTACTTGGCGGTATCCTCTCGCAATCGCAGTTGGCGGGTTGACTTGCTCTGATGCCGACCCATATCCGCCTCCTCTTCGTACTTGGCGCCCTCTTCTCTCCCCTCCCCGTCGACGCCGTCGCCTTCGCCCTCTTCGCCAGCTGCCTTGCGCTTCATCTCTTCCAGCGCGTTGTACTCCTCCACCACTTCCTGGTACTCGCTGGCTTCGTACCCATTCCACCGATCTCTCTTCGCGTCCCACCCCAGGCTGACATCCTGCACCGCCTCATCGCCAGCGATATCTTTGCCCGTCCACTTGGCACCGTGCTTGCGCTTCCTCTGCAGACAGTCCTTGGCCTTGTGGTTCATGGATCCGCAGTTCTCGCACGCGCCCTTTCGGTACTTGGTCGCTTTCTGACCGATCGTTTTGCCTCGGTCGTACCATGTGGAAGAGCTGAGCGGGTCGTGGTTCTGCTGTGACTGCAGCCGTTGATGCTTGAGGTAGTCATCTTGGCTGGCAGTGGCGTCGTCGATGTAGAAGGGCTTTTTGGCGATGAAGGAGGGGATGTACTCGTTGCGCTCGTTCGATTTGAGCGCATCGGTCGGCTTCTTCGTGGACAATGTCCTATTTGCGCCAGTCGCTGGTGGCGGCATCTTTGCTATATTGGTACGATAGAGGAGCAGCCTTTGTGATATGTGCTACTCACCGTTTGCACGTCTGGAGTCTGGACCATGTGGACGATGTCCGTGGAAGGTATGCCGAGTACTACTGACACCCTGCGGCGCTAGAGACTGACCAAAATGCGCTAGTACGAGCACAAACAACAATGATGAATGATCACAATCACAGCTTTCATGAAAGTAACATCACATTCAATACCAACCTATTCGCAACACCTCTTGTCATACCATCACACACAAAAACACACCATCCTTCTTCTTCTTCTTTCCTGCATTGCCTCCTCAACAAGATCACGAGCATCTGAACCGAGAGCATCTGAACCGAGAGCATCTGGAGCATCTGGACCGAGAGAGCATCTGGACCGGACAAGCAAGCAAAACGTACTCGAAAGTCGTTGCTAACATTGCTGAGTACCTAGGCAGCCGACACAAATCAATATGAACAATAACTCGCAAAACCAAGACCGCTCAGAGAGCCGCTCGCCTTCCACCCAGCGTCCGCCTTCCAGCGCCCGCTACGGTCGCCATTCTGAGCACACTGACTCGGGTATCATCCATATCAGGCCAGCTTCCATCCATCTATCAAAGGACCAGCTAATGAGAATGTGTTGTATTTAGACCGACCGGCACCTAGCCGAAGTGCTCACCCATCACGCGGCAGAGTGTTTGGCAGATATTACTCGTCTCCAGGGCTGAGTTACGATGAGGGCGGTGCGAGCTCTCACAGTCGTGGAAACGGCACAAGCCAGCGGAGCCCCAACTCGCAGGCTCAGGACTCGCGGGCCCTATATTCGCAGGCTCCGCAATACTCGCGGGCCCAACATCCGCAGGCTCAACTTTCCCAGAGCCCGCACTACAACACTCCGGGGCAGGGAGGCCGTTACAGCAGCTCCGGTACCATATCCGATCGCCTGAGATACAATGCGCACCTCCCTCAGAATCAAGACAAAGGAAAACCTGCCGACGCGCGTGTGAAAAGCCAGGCTCAGCGCCGCATCACGGAATCCTATGAAGACGACACGGCACCTCACGACTACCCCCCTGATCCCCACGAGCCGACGAGCTATCGTGGTGAAACTGATCATTCGACAACGGATAACGAAAAATACAACATCTTGCTCGTTCGCAATTTTAAGGAAAGTGCGACCGAGGAAGTTCTGGCCACCGGGCTGAAGAAGCTATACCGAACCGAAGACGGTGACGACGGCGCCCGCGTTGGCAGTCTCAAATGTGTGCTTGTTATCCGTAGCCGGAGGACCGACCGAGGCAGGGGATTTGGGTTCGCGCTGTACTCCACCCCCGAAGATGCAGACGCGGCTGTCCTGAAGTCTCGCCAGTTGGGCGACGAGTTCACGCTCTCGTCGAAAGTGATGGAAGCTACCTTCCCGACCTTGAAGCTGTTCTCTCGCGCAACGGAGCCGCCCGTAGAAGGCGATCCGAAGTGCATGTTCTCGTGGCCAGGCAAGACGGAGATTATGCGGTACTTGCACAAGGACTGCTACGCCACGGCGATGTACGTCAACCCTGTCGTGCCTCCTTCTCCGCCAAGTCAACCAAGGAGGAGCAGCGGGAGTGCTGTCTCGTCGCTCGAGAACATGGACAGGCCGAACAGAAAGCGCAAGGCGGAGGAGGATGAGGAGGCACAGGCGGATGTATCTGTAAAAGTCAAATTCTCGCTCAAGCGCGCCAAATAGAGGGATAGGGGGTCCAATATCAGAGCTTGTGCTGAGTTGGGTTGTCGTGATTCATGATGTCTGTCTTATGATGTTGGCCATCCACACCGAAAGGACCATTGCGAGCTCGGTGGGCCAATGCCCGAGTCTCGGCGTCGGTTTAGAGTGAAGTTCGCTTGGGCGGGTCGCGTTCGCCGACGGATCAGATAACTTTGATTCATCGATCAGATAAAGTCCCCACTTCGCCCTAACTTCGGATCTGATAAGCCCTAGGTTAGTCCCACCTTTCCCCAACGCAACAACATCCTTCTCACGCCATCACATCTCCCCTTATTATGCCCTTCTCTCTCCTTCACCCATTGCGACCCGGACCGCTACCTCGATACATAGTTTCCTCTGCACGTGTGCGCCGCTGTCTTCATCTTGGCTTCCTTGGCTTCGGCGATCTCGTCTTTTCTGACACGGCAAACGTCCGATACCGGGAGGCATAACCTTGGTGTCGACCCGGCGAGACTCCCACAACGAGGAGAGTGTCCTTGCCCTTATTTGCAAGAAAAGCTTGTGATCGGCATGACTCCTTGTTCTGTGATAGCCTCCGTCCCTGTACGGTAAGTATAAAGACCGGCTTGGCCGTAGATTCCATCCTCGGATCTGTCTCATCTGTCTCTTCTCCCTTTCGCTATCCCCCAACCGCACGCATTGGTCGTTCTCCCTCAGGGCCGTCGACATGCCTTTCTTCGATCGAGTCAGAGCAACGCAGGTGCTGTCGCCGACAGCGGCCGACACTACGAACGACATCAAAGATGGTGGGGTCCAAACACAGACGTCGATGTCGGATCAGGATAGCGACGTGGTCAGCAAGGATGCTCAAGTCGGTGTGCAAAAGATGGAGGCCACTACCCAAGCCTGGAGTCGCTCGCACTTGATCGCAGCCTACGTCCTGTAAGCGGTGCTCTTCCCACCCGTTCCAACGTCCCCGTCCTGACAGCAGCAGGATCTGGATCGTCTACTTCGTGAACACTATGCAACAAGGCATGACCAACTCCCTCACGCCATACGTCACCAGCGCTTTCCAAGAGCATTCGTTGACGGCTGCGACCTCGATCATGTCTAGCCTCATCGGTGGCCTGTCGAAGCTACCACTCGCGAAAATCCTCGATATCTGGGGCAGGCCGCAGGGTTATGCTCTGATGGTCTGCTGCATGACCCTCGGGTTGATCATGATGGCCGGCTGCAACAATGTGCAGACGTACGCCGCGGCTCAGGTCTTCTACTGGGTTGGGTACGCTAAACTTGTCATGCTGCACTCACTAACAACACCTTGCTGACATGTATCACAGCTACAACGGACTCGACTACAGCATGTCAATTTTCGTGGCCGATACCTCCTCTCTCAAGAACCGAGGCTTCATGTTCGCGTTCACGTCGTCACCTTACATCATTACCACCTGGATTGGCGGTCCTCTGGCCACAAGATTCTATAACGGCGCCGGCTTCCGCTGGGGATTCGGCGCCTTCGCCATCATTACACCAATCGTGTGCACGCCGCTGTTTGTGTTGTTCCTCTACAACTACCGCAAGGCGAGGAACCTCGGGCTCATGCCTAACCACCACACTGACCGCACAACACTGCAGTCCCTCAAGCACTACGCGATCGAATTCGATCTCGTCGGGCTGATCCTGATCTGTGGCGGCTTTGCCCTCTTCCTTCTACCGTTCAGCTTGTACTCCTACCAACCCGACGGCTGGAAGTCACCCATGATCATCTGCATGATCGTCTCCGGCGGACTGCTGCTCATCGCCTTCGCGCTATACGAACGCTACATCGCGCCAACAACCTTCATCCCATTCTCGCTACTATCCGACCGAACCGTCCTCGGCGCCAACATCCTCGCCGCCGCCCTCTTCGTCTCCTTCTACATCTGGGACTCCTACTTCTCCTCCTTCCTCCAAGTCGTCAACGGCCTGACCATCACCGAAGCCTCGTACGTCGGCAACATCTACACCATCGGCTCCTGCTTCTGGGCCCTCGTCGTGGGCGCCATCATCCGCTGGCACGGCCGCTTCAAGGGCCTGGCCCTGTACTTCGGCGTCCCCGTCACCATCCTCGGCATCGCGCTCATGATCCACTTCCGCCAGCCGGGCGTCAACATCGGGTACGTGGTCATGTGCCAGATCTTCATCGCCTTTGGGGGCGGCACCTTCGTTATCTGCGAGCAGCTCGCCGTCATGGCCGCTACGAGCCATCAGTTCGTCGCCGTCGTGCTCGCCATGGAGGGCATGTTCAGCTCCGTCGGCGGCGCCATCGGCTCCACCGTCGCCGCCGCGATCTGGACCGGGACCTTCCCACAACGCCTCCAGGAGTATCTCCCTCCAGCCGACAAAGCCGACTACGTCTCCATTTACTCCAGCCTCACGACTCAGCTGAGTTATGCCAAGGGTACGCCGGCTCGGACGGCGATCGAGAGGGCGTACGGAGATAGTCAGAAGTATGTCATCATCCTGACGACGAGAGTGGAGAGGGATATACGCTAATGTTATCGTGAATATAGGTACATGCTCATCGGCGCCACCGCAATCCAAATCGTGTCCATCATCGGCGTGGCGATGTGGAGGGACATCAAGGTCAAGGATAGCAAGCAAGTCAAGGGTGTCGTCGTCTGATCACCTGACCTTCTGCCTCGGTGACGGATCCCAGCGATTTTCGAGTGTTCTCAATTGAGATTCGGTGGATTGTGACAATCAAGCAGCTAGCTAGCTACTTCCCAATCTAGATGATCGGATTTACACCCCAATCAAAAAACCATCTCGAGCCGCAGTCGCGAATGAATCTCGTATCCTGTCTACCCCAGGCGCGCCGTTCCGATGGGGGCCCAATAAGATTGTGATCAGTTGTGTGTACACTTATTACATCGCCACGTAGTAAAGAAAAGAAGAGGAAGAGGTTGAGAGGGAGATCACATTGCGTGCGGTGGGCTCACTGCAAGCGAGATTTTGCGCATCTCACGTGTCTATTGTAGGTCCTCATGAACGGATGTTGCCTATGTAGATACTGTAGTCGGGTCTCAGAAAACTTGTCATGTGAATCAGCGCTGGCTGTACGAGCTCTCGTGACATGGCTTTGACATGATGCTTCTTCTCTCGAGGGATGGATAGTAGCAGCCCATGACCAAGGTCCCGGTTGCTATCCTCGCCGTAGCGAGAACATGCAGAGGCACGGAGATGGCACCGGCGCAGCAGAAAAGCCAACCTCGCAGCCCTCTCCTCAGCTTCCGGGCCACTCTCCGCGCCAACCACCTCAACCCGCCCACATCTCCCTCATCCCCCAACAAACCCACCCCTACCATCTCTTACGGCAAAAGCCTCCCAGGATCCCTCGGGAACAAACTCGCCAACCGCACATTCGGCAACCCCAACCACAACATGACAATCCTCTCCAACCCGATCCCCCCACCCGCGTGCGGCGGACACCCATACCGGAACGCATTCACATAATCCCTCAAGCCATCACTCTGGGGATCGACAGGGGAGACGTGCTCGCGCATCCGGCGTTCCAAAAACCCGGCGTCGTGGATCCGCTGCGCGCCGGACATGATTTCCTGCCCGCGCATGAAGAAGTCGTAGGAGTTGGAGTAGCCCTTGTTCGGGTCCTGGGGGTCGTAGGACTCCTGTGTGCTGGCGGAAGGCATGGTGTAGAAGGGTCGGATGGCCAGGGGGTACTGGTCGAGGACGTAGAAGTCCGAGCCGAATTTCTTCAGCACGAGCGCGCCGAGGCGTTTTTCATCGGGCGTGGAGAGGTCGTCGTAGTCGCCGATGGCGAGGCCGTCGTCTTTGAGCATTTGGATGCCCTCGGCGAAGGTAAGGCGGGGCACGGCGCCGGCGGCGGGGAGGGCGAAGTCGTCGACGTGGTAGATGGAGCGGACGAGGTCGGTTTCTTTGGCGTAGCGGGTTTTCAGGCCGGTGAAGATGAAGAGCATGAGTTCCTCCAGTAGCGTCACGACCTCGTGGTAGTCCTCCTCGAACGCCATCTCCAGATCCAGGCCAGTGAACTCGGTCAAGTGGCGCGCCGTGTTGCTGTTCTCCGCCCGGAAGATGGGGCCGACTTCCATGACCTTCTCGAAGCGCGCCGCGATCAGCATTTGCTTGTACAGCTGCGGGCTCTGCGCGAGGAAGGCTTTGGTGGCGAAGTAGGAGACCTCGAACACGCTGGCGCCGCCTTCGGACGGGGCGCCGAGCAGACGCGGGGTGTTGACGCCGATGAAGCCCTTGGAGCGCAGGTACTCCTGGAAGAGCAGCGTGACGCCATCCTTGATCGCAAAGATGGCATGGTTATGCTTCCCCCTCAAATCGATGACCCGATTATTCAACCTCGTGTTCAGCGTAACGATCGGCCGACCCTCATCCTCCTTCTGCTCCTCCTCCAACCCCTCGCTAGGAATCGGTCTCTCCGCGTCCGCGACCTGCATCGGCAACTGCACGTCCGCCTTGGCGACAGTAAATAGCTTCTTGACATGCACCTCCAAATGCTGAATCGTCGTGCTCTTGACCGGCTCCTTGGGCTTCTTGACCACCGCATGCACCAACACCACGCTCTCGGCCGGGATCCCGCCCGCGAATTTGACCATCTGCCTGGACAACGTCTCGCTCGCCGCCACCACCGCCTGGATCGTACTCAGCCCCTGCCGGAACACCAAGAACGAAAGCTTCGCCGACTGGTTCCGCGCGTTCTCCACCACCGCCCGGAACACCACGTGCGGTCCGCCTTCCTCCTCCGTCTCGCTCGTGTGGTCTTGGAACTCCTCCGCGATCTCCGCCAGACTCACGCGCGGCACCTTCTCCGCAGGCGGGACGTAGGGTCGCGAGCCCAGCATGGGCAGCTCGCCGTAGTCGTTGGCCGAGACATCGCTGGCTTCGGACTCCTTCTTCTGCGCGTCTTCGGCGGCTTTGCGCTTGGCGGCTTTCTCGGCCTAGATGTCGGGCAGGTATACGCATCAGCATGTGGAGGACAATGTAGTCGAGTATGGAGGGTGGAGGTTGTATGCAGGAAGCTTGATGTACGAACCTTCTCCTTCTCTTTCTGCGCCTTCTTCAACGCGCTCTTCGAAGGCCCCTTGTCGCCGTCCGCTTCGCCATCCTTCGGTGGCTCGGTGAGTGGGATGACCCGTTCGGTGGGAACGGCGTTCTGCTCTGCCATTGTATGTGTACTGACTGTAGAGACGGCCCATTGAGTCAGCGGGGCAAAGTGACAATTTGAAGCGCACGCGGGGTGGGCGTGACCTGAGCACGGAAGGTTTACCGACTGTAATAACATGCCTGTTGATGATTACGAATGTAACGACCGAGTATACAACCTTCACTCTTCCTAGAACGCAGAATACCGAGCTACCAAACCTAACTCTATCTGCCTCAACTTACAGAAAGGAAAACACAGTCTCAATCTGTCAATCTGATTCCACAAAGTCAATTTCTCGCAACGAAGCACGGCAGACCTCTCTCCTCCTCAGCCTCTTTCCCCAAATCACCGTCCGTCCGACTCTGCAACCAATCGCCTGACAATCGTGGACGGTCGCATCGCCCGCGAGGTGACACCGTCGTTCCCACGCTCGCAGCCTTGCCTCACTCCCCTCTCTCCTCAACATTAGAAACCTCCCCACGCGTCCCCTTTCCACTCGGAAGCCATGTTCGCAGTCTGAATTGTGGACGAAGCAATGCAACAAAAAATCTCAAAAACGTAATGAAGAGCGCCCAAGGAAAAAAGCCATGCCAGTCTTGTTGTTTTTTTTTGGGTCTGTTTTCTGTTCTCGTTTTCCACCACAGTGATCGAGTAAGAGCATGCAAGGAGGAAAAGCCGCGATGTCGAGCTTGGCTTCGCCAGTGACCAAGGCCTGCAGGGGGATCCGGTAAACTTAAGTCCGTTGAAGGATTGTTTGTCGAAAGCCCCCGCCGAGTGACTATGCATGAGTTTTCCTCCTGCCGTGACGATTGCCAGATGACCCGGTTCCCACTTCTTCTCATCAGTGCATGTCAGCTGTGAGACAGTCTCAGCTGTGATCACACCAGCCGTGCGAGAAGCGAAAAGTCCGGGGAAAATCAAGCCGACCGGCCATGTACACAGAGGTGCATGTCGCGATACCGATATGAAAGAACAAGCCAACCGAACCCGGCGAGCACCCGACGCGTACATTGCCAGTTTGATCGTGTCGCGCGGCGGGGGTAGCCGCGAAAGTGAACAGTCGAAGAGTTTGTGTGATGAGTTGAGCAACCCTGCCGTTTACCGATGCCTCATTCAGTAGTTGTTGTAAGATTGATCAGCGCCGCGCTTGCTGGAGCGGAGTTGCCTGCGGTGAGAGGAGAGGTCGTTAGCCCAAGTCTTCTAATCCCCTCATACACGCGCTATGCCAAAGCATAAAGGTCGCGAACGCACGCAGAGGAGAAGGCGCCTTACAAGACGGAGAGTTGACAAGGCAGAGTCATGTGTCAGGCCAACACTCACATTCCAGTGCCCTCAGTCCTCGGGTTGACGCGGCGGGGGTCCTTGCTAAAACCTCCAGCGGTGGCCTGGCCGGCAGTGGCCTGACCGGTCGCCTTGCGGGTGGTCTTCTCCTCGGGCTCCTCGATGGCCGCCTGCTGGCCCTGCGCCTGGGCGATGGCCTGCGCGTTCTTCTGGTACTTGTAGACGGTCCAGTCGAAGACGTAGTCGTACTGGAACCCCTCACGCACGAAGAGGTCGCGGAAGATCTTGCGCAGGTACGAGTAGTCGGGCTTGTCATCAAAGCGGAGACTACGGGTGTAGTTCAGGTAGATGGCGAATTCGTTCGGGAAGCCGCGGCACAGCACCTCGGTCGGGGTGGTCATCTTCTTCTCCATGATGCGGTCGTACTTTTGCTTCTTGGTGGCGGCCTTGAGTCCCTGCCACGGCAGAGAACCACGGCAGAAGTACAGCATAACGTAGCCCAAGGACTCCATGTCGTCACGACGGGATTGCTCTAGATCGGAATCAGTAGGTGAAAGGGTGAGGTGTTGGCGAGGTTATCGACACATACCGACACCCAGGTGAGTGTTGATGGAAGCGTAGCGAGCCGTGCCCGTCAGGTTCTTGTTCTCACGGTAAGGGATGTGAAAGTGCGTCTTCGGGTCCCTGTACTTCTTCGCCAGACCAAAGTCGATGACGTTGACCTGGTTGCCGCGCTTGCCGATGCCCATGAGGAAGTTGTCGGGCTTGATGTCGCGGTGGATGAAGCTCTTAGCGTGGATATACTCGATGCGGGAGATGAGCTGGTCGGCGAGCAGCAGGACCGTCTTGAGGGAGAACTTGCGGTTGCAGAAGTTGAAGAGGTCCTCGAGCGAGGGGCCGAGCAGGTCGAGCACCATGGCGTTGTAGTCGCACTCGGTGCCGAACCATCGCACAAAGGGGATGCCGACACCGCCGGCGAGGGACTTGTAGACGCGAGCCTCGTACTCCAGCTGGGGGTGCTTGGCCTTGACGCTCTCGAGCTTGATGGCGATCTCCTCACCCGAGATGATGTTAGTGCCTAGCAGGACGGGTCAGTCATGGGCGGAGGGATGAGCGAGTGATGATGGGTGGGCGGACGAACCCAGGTAGATGTCGCCGAAACTGCCACTGCCGATCTTACGGCCAATACGATACTTGTTCCCCACGCGGAGGTCCTATCCATCGGTCAGCGTTGTCCATCGATATGTATGCTCCTAACCATGTGGTGATATGCTCGCGTGCTCGTGAACGGACTGGTGGGGTGCTGGACGGGTGAGGGAGAGGTTGGCGTACCATTGTCGTCATGTTTGGGGGGGGTGACCTCAGGGCTGAGGATTTGGCAGTGATGGGCGAGGTGTTGTTGTGAGGGTGGTGGCGATGTCGATGCTCAGTATTTCTACTGAGCGTAGGTGAGGATGGCGTGAGGTGGTGTGGTGATGTGGAGGAGGAGGAGGAGG
>Ga0058704_10000315_pt1 | contig 26191 bp, 20 predicted proteins | sample AgamicMgSfe_FD_71363 | JGI IMG/M metagenome (GOLD analysis project Ga0058704, IMG submission 71363) | Agave microbial communities from Guanajuato, Mexico - Mg.Sf.e | ecosystem: Host-associated > Plants > Phyllosphere > Phylloplane/Leaf | place: Guanajuato, Mexico | collected 2012-05-30
TTTAAACCTCTCGTCAATGGCCGCTCTCGCACATGTCGACAAGAGCACTGCAGCATTTGGAGCAATGCATCGCACGACGAATAGCACATGATAATGCAAACGCATTTATATCTTGTGCTTCAGCCGCGCAACTGAAAGATGCCGCGGAAACTCTTGGTGCAGATTCCAGCAGTATGTTCACCATGACCTTTCATTATGTCAATTACTTATATTATCAATAGCTTCCGCAATCCATGGCAGAACAGTAGGAATCAAAGACAATATTGTCACGAAGGATCTCCCCACGACTGCAGCGTCAAAGGTTTTGGACAAGTACATCTCACCATTCGATGCGACTGTCGTCTCCCTGCTTCGTCAAAATGGCGCACTCATCTCGGGAAAGACAAACATGGATGAACTTGGCATGGGCTCGCACTCTCGACCGCCATACTCGGGTCCTGTTTCGAACCACTTGACAAGAGCTGGAGCTAATCTATCACCGGGTGGTAGTAGTGGAGGTAGCGCGGTCGCAGTCGCAAGAGGACAATGCTGGGCAGCTTTAGGAACAGACACTGGAGGATCCGTGAGGTTACCGGCTGCCTATACTGGAACGGTAGGCTTCAAGCCATCATATGGACTGCTCAGCCGCTGGGGAGTCATTGCATACGCAAATTCGCTGGATACAGTCGGCACTCTTACCTCGAACGTCAGTGACGCGCGAGCATTGTTTCGCATTCTCGACAGCTACGACCAGAAGGACCCGACATCGCTTCCGATGCCAGTACGCGACCGCATCTCCAATCGCGCAAAGGTCGAGAAGAAGAGGCTCAGCATTGGCGTTCCGATATCATACAACACCACGTCCCTCTCTCCTGCGGTGAAATCAACATGGCAGCGTACGCTCAATTCTCTTAGATCGCAAGGTCACACACTCCATTCGCTCGATCTGCCCAACACTCGTCTTGCGCTTAGTGCATATTACATCCTGGCTCCCGCTGAAGCATCCTCCAACCTCGCCAAATACGACGGTGTACGATACGGCTATCGTACCGATGGACCAGACGCACTGCCCTCTGCTAATCTTCCCCTCTTCGCCAAGACACGAGGAGAAGGCTTTGGCGAAGAAGTGAAGCGACGCATCTTACTCGGCGCATACAGTCTTAGCTCGCAAGCAATCGACAACTATTTCATTCAAGCGCAAAAGGTACGGAGAAAGGTGCAGAAGGAGTTTGACGAGGTGTTTGCGTCGTCGAATCCTCTTCATGATGCAAAGGCCGACCGTCGAGAGGACGGAGAAGGAAAGGTGGATGTTATCATCGCACCTACTGCGCCGACTTTGCCGCCGACTGTCGACGAGGTTGAGGCCCAGACGCCGGTCGAGAGGTATATGAATGATGTCTTTACTGTTCCGGCGAGTCTGGCGGGGTTACCCGCCATTAGTGTACCTGTCACTCTGAATGAAGAGTTCCGAGGGGGAGAAGGAGAGGTCACTACTGCCGGTATGCAGGTCATTGGGCAGTTCGGAGACGATGAAATGGTGCTTGATATGGCGGAGATGATTGAGAGAATGGACTGATGTGTATGATTTGAAAATTGTGTTCTACTAGGGAGATATATGTATGATACTATCCGATACCATATGGACAACGCAGATCTTGTGGGATCAAGGAAGAGTTTTGATGGGTGCCGCATAAATTATGGTATCATAATGCTGATACCTGCCAACCCTTGACCCACAAGCCTCGGCACGCACCCGAGTTCGACTTCACATGCTGATTATAGCGTCAGGTCTACTATTATCATCACCAGCACTCTACCGCGAAGGAAATTCAGAGTCGATCATCAATAATGGCCACGACCAATCTTCGCCAACGAATCCCTCACCCCACGCCAAAAATCATCAACCCTCCACCAGAACCTGCAAAACGCCTCTCGTCATTCTTCTCTCCCTCCCCTAGGACATTAACCTGGTCCCAAATAGCCCCCTGGCAACGCGACAACGCCTTCGTCCAAACAGGCTACCGAGCACCTACACCCTCTCTCCACTCAACCCTCCATTCCCTACTCTACATCCACAATGAAACAACAAACATCTACACCCACCTCCTCGGCGCGTTGATATCGCTTTATCTAACATATAATTTCTACACCTCGCTAGCGACTCGGTACCAATTCGCGAATAATGTCGACGTAGCGTCTTTTGCGGCGTTTTTCGCCGGCGCGGTGGTTTGTCTGGGGTGTTCGGCCGGGTATCATGCTGTGAGCGATTGGAGTGCGGAGGTCGCTAGACGGGGTAATCAGGTCGATTATTTGGGAATTGTGGCGTTGATTTGGGGCAGTTTCGTGCCGAGTGTTTGGCTTGGTTTTGGGGCGGAGAGGGCGCGGCTTGTGGGTGTTTATTGGGGCATGGTGAGTCTTTCTTTTTCCTTGGCCTGTGATTGGGTATTTCTGCTTGGAGGAGAGTGGTGAGAAAAGGATCAAGGCTGAGCTGATGGGGATAGATTACGATTATTGGTGTTGCTTGCGGTGTGGCGACTGTGATGCCCAAGTTCCGTACGCCGGCTTGGAGACCGTATAGGGCGGCTATGTTCGTCGCTATGGGTCTCAGTGCTGTTGCGCCTGTCATGCATGGGCTCACGATATATGGTTTCAAGCAAATGGATAAGCAGATGGGATTGAGCTGGATGCTGCTTCAGGGGCTCTTGTACATGACTGGAGCTGGGCTCTATGCGGTGAGTTGATTAGGCACTCGAAGAATGATTGATTTACGGTGTCGCTGATGCTATGACTAGGCGAGAATACCGGAGCGTTTCTACCCCGGTCGATTCGACATCTGGGGGAGCTCGCATCAGATCTTTCATGTTCTGGTTCTTATGGCTGCAGCAGCGCATTTTGTGGGATTGCTCCAAGCCTTTGATTACGAGCATGGATTGAGGAGCGAACGAATGGCGAAAGTTGGTCTGACAGTATGAGTGGATCTGATATCAACAACATGGTGCTCCGTCAAGTGTTTTTCAGCATGTGTGCAATAGAGGTAAATCTGATTCATCTTTTCATTAGAGTTCCGTCTCGGTATGTATCGACTCCCATAGAAATCATCGTTATGTACATCGCTGACTGCTGTCCAGCGGGTCGGCCGTTACTTGGAGGTCTCGTATGCTTGTTCCCCCGGGTATAAATATCAATAATGAGCAAAGACATGCGCAGTTGTCTGTAGTCGGAAGGTTGTCGCGCGATCGAGGAAGAATTGAATTGTGGTTGCATCAATTGCTGCCAGTGAAGATTGGTCATGATCGCGAGTGAGTGGTCTTGGTGTTGATGGCTTTAGACATCAGCGTTCACATCCGCGCGCAAGGTTACGGTATAGCATGCATACCCAGAAAGTTGTCCCAGTAAGACCAAGATCCCTCAAGACATCGACAAAGCGTGGTGGAGGTAGCGTTCGGGTGACTTTTGAGAAGATTGTCGAAGGAAACCTAAACAGGCGATCCATCATCCAGCATACTGCTCGAAGGATATGCATGACCCCTGGTAGCACCTCCGTGCATGACCATGCCATTCCGATTTTCTGCGCGAACCCATTCCATATATCTTTTCTGTTCGTTCGGATCGGGTCGCATATTTCTAGCAATTTCAACGGATGTATCCTCGTCGCTACCGCGATTACGGTAATGAGTCGCAACACCAGCTCCGAGGAGCACGATAGCGCCGCAACCGACAATGACAATAACGATAACCCCGCTAGGGCTGATTGATGAAGAGCCGGTTGACATGTTGTATGAAAGAAGTGTAGAGTGGAAGAAGAGGTGCGGGGTATTGTACTGCGATATAGACTGAACGAGTGTATGGTGGTGTATAAAGAGTGACGCGGTAAAAAGGCTGGACGGAGTGTAGATGGTACGATGCAAGGGAGCGCGAGGCTGAGAGCTTTATACCATGTGTAGAGTGAATGTGCTGCAGGTAAGACCAACGTGGATTGCAATGCTGCTTCACGCGAATGTGGAGGTGTAATTGGTTGGAGAGCGTCCATCCCGCCGCCCGATTGTAGCTACTGTACACAGAGTAACAACCGGGGTAGGCGCATACAGCGAGGTAAGGTAGTATCACATCAACTCTCGTTGTACTGGTCTCGTATTCGCGCAATTACTCGCGCGAGAGGACGGAAGCGACGAGTCAACAGTTGCCGGTTTGGAGGTCTGCAGCTTGTGAAACCAGCAAGACGAAGGAGGGCATACCATGAAGGATCAATAGAACCACGATCTATACCTACGCGGGCAGATGTACTGCCATTGAGGATTTAGTTGCGCGATCAAGCTTTGAGATGTTGCGCTAAACCGAGCGACACATGGTCGTACGCGTAGACCTCTCGATCATGCAGCCAATCATTCTGATTTGGTTGATCTAAGCCACTCGTGTAGCCTCGCTGTATACCGAGTGGTGGAGGACACGGGTATCCCGCCGACCACTGCTCTCGCGCTCTATCGATTCGCATGAGTCTGAACCGTTTTGCTGGATTGTTGACGACAGTTTTTGGAGATTGATAAAGGAATGCGTGATAATTTAATAGATATATATACACAGCCCCGTTCGTTCACCGGCTGCTGAAACTATTCAGCCCCGTCATTCACCTGTTGTGAGCTATTCTTGGCATCATGCGCGAGTCATGGTCGTTGTGCTTGCCGCTTTCACGTTGAATCGCGACAAACGACTTCAACACAAGAATAGCATTCCCATATGGGTGAATGATACTGTCCAAAGGCGTACAATGCGTAAGTCTTCGATTGTATGCGTGGAGATTTGAGAACAGAGGGCCGAAGTATTTCCACTCTGCTCAGACAACCATATCCATATTCGTTCATGGCCAATACTGTGCTGGCCCATCGTGTTGTTCAAGTCAGAGCACCTATTCAGCTGGGCGAACATGGTCTGTCCGACGGTATCGCTGTGTTATTCAAGCCAGGGAGTAGACAATCAACTTGTGTATCAGAATCGAGGCTCGACGCAGAACGAGAAAAGAATGTGGTAATTCAAGACAAGCCTCACCTACCTTCCAGAAGAGAAATGGAATGCAATTACATCCCCCATGCCACTGTATCGTGCTCTGATGCAGCACATACTTGTGCTCATGAGATTAGAACTTCTCACTAGCCGTGGTAACTCGTCTCCTCTCCTCCACTCAGATGGGTATAAGCAATCATCCGTGTCTCCAGTGTTGTTCGTCCCCAACTCTTTGCTATTCGAAAACCAACGAGGACTGGGTTCGATTCGGCTCGTCTGACAAATAGTTTACCAACCTTCTTGCTCAGAACATTCTGACATTTGACCAACCCTCCTGCTCACAACACTTTTCGTGATTCACCGACGTGATCGGAAACCGAGCTGTCCACAGGTACCTCGTCCAAGCTCTTGTGAGCAACATGACCCATCCCCAGCTCTTGATTATGGGAAGAAGATGGTGTACCTACTCTGCACGACGTATTTATGGACAGTACATTAACTTATCTCCTCGCCGGAATTTCCAAGTGCAATCTTTTCCAGGGTCTGCTGTCACCTGTCACTTTTCCCCGTCATCGTGGTCATTGGTCATGCTTAATCAAGCTTTGGTCAGTGGCTCATTTCACAGTGTGTGATCTTCAGGTACAGCTAGGATGCTGGTGGTAACTTCAGGTACTGCTTCACAGGCATGTAGGGTTCGGTTGCTGCTGACCAGAGCTTGGTCAAGCTCAGCTTGGCGTCAGGACGATTGAATGTTGATTGACTGGACCGTAGTCATCGCGAATATGTGGTAGACTCAGGTACGACGTCCTATACGTGTATCAAGTGTTAGGTCAATGAATGCCGCCGTGTAGCGAGCATGGTTTCTGCTCATTTCTTCAGTGTAGCTTGACATGAGAATCACAGCATTGTTGATCTGACTATCGAGAGCTATACCACTGAGCTGCAGTTGGCCCGATTCGACGCAGTGAAGATGTCGTCGTGGCACGAAGTTGTGAGGTGTGGGAAGAAGCGGGGTACGAGTTGCAGAGGGGTTACATTTGGAAGCGACATATTCACGATGGCGGTATGAGTATCACAAGCAAGTAGAAGGTGCAGTAGGTGGGAAATCACTGTATCTGATTCATGCAATCCTGCATATTGGTATCATTTATCATATCCGTCCTCCATCAATACTGATCCGATCCATGCTCAATGCATCATTCCATCAGAAGTGGTGTGAGATAGCTGTCGATGAGTTAGTATGGGTTGAGACGATCTTGGAAGAAATGAAATGTACCTTAAACGGAGTGCTTGTTGGCGGAAGCAGAGCCCTCGTGCTTGGACTGGTCCATCTTGTCGGAGGCAGCACCCATGGCACCGGAGACACGGTCAGAGATGGAGTCCTGGCCTGGGACGTTGCCCTTGGCCTGCTGCTTGTTGCCCTCCTTGGAGGCCTCAGCGGACTTGCCTTGGACGGTCTCGGAGACGTAGTTGGCGGCGTTGCCGATGGAGTTGGAGATCTGGCCAACGATACCCTCGTTTGGCTTATCGGCGTTTGGTGCAGACATTTTGAGTGATGTGGGTGGTTTGAAGATGGTTTGGTAGAAAGTTGATTGAGGTTTGAAGTGTGATGTTTGAAGAAAGGAAGAAGAGGGGTCACTGGAAGGATTATATATGCTGTGAAGGTGAGCTTGCGCTCCTACCAAGCCTGCCACTGCACATGATCACATGGCATGGTTGCTGGCTGACGGGTGCGCTTGCCTGGCAAAGCTGTGACATGACGTACGTATGCCCGACCACGGCCACTATTGTGTTCATTGCTTTGTGTCCGTCGTGGAGAGACGCTGCACCTTCAGCGAATTAGACACCTGCAATCACGGTTAACGGGGCCCTTGTTGCAGCTGCAATCGAGGACACATTGCGCGATCGACAGGATCAGGGTCGTGGAACGTGAACCTTGAATTGCGAGTGACCTTGTTGCTATCGAGACCACACATACTTCGGTATTGTTGTTAATTGTGGCGGAGCTCTACTTACAGCACTACAATACATGTGCCCTGGTTTGGTCAAGAATGAGAAGCTTGTTGTGGCTCTACAATAGCTTTCCCTGCACTGCTATCAGCTTCTGTTGTTGCCCACTTTTCCGTGTTTGGAGGGGTAGGAGGGGCAGGCACAAAGCACAGCTGCAGTCGCTACCTAGCCCACTGCAGCTTTCCCCTCCCCCTCGCTTGACGTCACAAACGCCAAGCTCTTCACCGTGCACTGTGTTCCAATTCCTTCCGCTTCAGGACTGAAGACTGCGGGGCAGGCAATAATAGTGCGCCACATCGCGTTTCGTTATTGCTGACTTGCAATCACAAGTGGCGGTCCTTGCCGTTCGTAAAAGGACAGACAGCAATAGCAGCGACGCGCAAGCCACATGTGATGCAATGCCATCTCGATGGCGTCGTTCTAGACCAGATTTGCCGCGTAGCATTGGTACCGCTAGTCGAACTTTGCAGAATCGCTGGTTCCTACTTTCCACCCGTCACATGAAAACCCGCAATAATGCTTCTATTCGCCTCCATTAGTATGCGCAGGTACCCGCTGAAGTCATAAGTATTTCGTCAGGAAGAGGTCACTCCGACTGGTCACACACGCTAGCTCTGTGCCATGATGTGCGGCGGTGTGTCAAGCGGGCACATCATCCGCTTCCTCTGGGTTCCATTCCAGTGTCAAAAGAATGGACCGATCGACGTTTTGTACCGAGGTCGGCAACGAGGGTCAGCAAGCTTTTACCAGGATCAAGCCACGTCTCCTATGGAACTTTGTGATGGCGATCTGGGGCGTCAAGCACGATAGTATTTGAAACGAGAGCGCATGATCGGTGACAAAGTCGATGGGCAAGGGAAGACGCGAGATCTTGAATACCACAAACACCAAATGAATTCATGGTGCATAATATTTTACACGAATTAACCCAAACTCCTTGTCATGTTAACTTATGCCATACCTCGCTATATCCGCAGCGCTTGCAGAATATTTGACTCGTCCCCAATTATCCATTATTTACCCTTGTTGCCTCCCTCGTCTAAAGTAGTCGTAACTCGTATCCTCGCCTGTTCCTGGAGTTTCAGCAGCAGGCGGTGACATGCTATCCTCACCGTCCCTGAAGCCTCCAAAAGCTCCTCCGACCGGACCGTAGCCACCAGGCGTTGGCGCTGGTGGTGGACTTCTGCCCATCCTTGCTGCATTAGCGATCAATTTGTGGCCTTGACTGTCGACCGAGCGTCCTCGCTCAGCGCCAATGTCAAGACTACGCATTGATCCAGCAGGACTTTGGTCGCGGAGAGCTGTTGATGCCTTGTGATAGCCGCTTGGATATGTGGTTCCGCCCTCGACATGGGTGCGTTCAGACTCTCTGCTCTCTGATCGTGACCTGGGCTGTCCTGCGAAGCCAGTGAGGTTGGTCATGTTGGTCATACCACTCTGTCCAGAGCCACGTCTCAAATTATCCGGCGCTCTTCCGTAAAGCTCACCATCACCGCCGGCTTGGTCTCGGAACTCAGGTCTGTTCATGAAATGCTCAAAGTCCAATTGACTCTCGTCGACCAGCTCGAATGGTGAGTTGTTCTTCGTCTTTCCTGGCTGGTCACGACTCATCGAGTCCATGTACACATCGCTGTAACCGGCTGCTCTTTGGTTGTCGTAATCAAGTGATGTTCGCCCGGAGTAGATGGCTGAGAGCATGTGCTGTGCCTTTTTGTGCACCATCGGTGTAATGAGAGGCTTGTAGAGGACAGGATGACCAAAGCGTACAGCAACGCGATCATGACGTCTAGTCTTGACCTCGCCCTCGGTCATTGCGCTTTCCTTGTCAACCTTGATCGCCTTTGTGTAATATGCAATCTTGTCGTCAAAGGCGCGATTGCAGTACCACTTGAAGCCAAGCAGAAGGAACGGCAGTGGACCCAGTGATCCTAGCATTGCCCAACGATTGCCTTGAGACACCACGACAAGTGCGATTACAGCATTACCAAAGAGTGCACTGAAGATCATGCGATTGAACAAGACTCTCCAGAACTTGCCGCCAGATTCGTACTTGGTGATGAAGACGTACATCAGGAGGTACTTCTTCGCATGAGTATCGAGCCAGAAGTACAGCGCCGTCACTGGGAGGACGAGAGGTTGAAGTGTGGCGTAGCTGAGAGTGACGATTGTGTAAAACAAAAAGTAGTTGTAGTAGCCGGCATAATCGAATGGCTGAGGGGCAGAAAGCTCAATGAGCTGGCGAGGCGTAGGCGACAAGAACCTTCTCGAGAAAGAACCCCAAGCAAGGTTGAGGAACTGAGCCAGATCGATAGCAGCACCCAGATTTCGCTGCAACAACCACGTCAACCAATAAGTCGACATGTTCTCCAGAGAGTTCATTCCAAGGGTGAAGAGCTGTCCATCTCTGATGGCTTCGTATGCGCTCTCACCTCTCTCCTTGGCGGCGACCACGGCAACAACGTATCCGAAAAGGGCGGAGAAGAGAGAGTAGACAAACAAATTGTTGAAGACGAAGAAAGAGAACAGCTTGTGCATGACGTGCCTTTCTCTACTTGTCTTGGACACATCTCCAGACTTGACGCTAAGTCTTCTGAAAATGGCCGGCAAGAAGAAATAGAACAAGTTAGTAATTGCTGGAGCAGCAATACCTTGAACCACACCCCACCATCTTGGGTGTGCTTGAAGAGAAGAGTTGAAGGCGGGCCACAGAAGGCCAAGATGTGACAGTTGCGACAAAAAGACGGCGCTCAGTACGTTGGGAACAATCCAGATGATGGTCAGGACTGCAACCCAAATGTTGTTGTAGAAGTTTGCCCAAAAACGGTCTCTCCTGGTCATTGGCAAGTTCTTCCAGATCAGATCGTTTGGGCGAGGGGCCAGGCGGATCTCGGTCTTCTTGGGACCTCGTTTCCTGGATTTGTAGGCCACATTGTGTGCGTCGCTGATCAAAGCATAGCTGGCAAATCCGTATGGCAGGGCGTTTCTCTTATCGACAGATTCCCTGACTTCCCTAATTTCAACTTCCAGCTCCTTGATCCTCGAGGTAAGGTACTCAATGGCGTCAACACGCTGGCCCTTCTTGTATGCCTTGTCTGTTTTGTGGACCTTGGTGGTGGGCCTCTTGGGTGGCAGCTTGTCGGGGTTCTTCAGGTATTTCGCGAGGTGTTCTTCCAGCTCCTTGACTGTCTCTTCATGCTCTTCCACCAGGTCTGGCAAATCTTTGACGTTTCTGGCGATTGCTGTTCTCGGCACATCTTGCGTGCTCTCAATGCTGTCCACTAGATTGACAAGTGCCTCGTCGGAACGCAATGTCTTGGGAACCTCGGTCACCAGCAGAGTACGTGCGTGCAAGCTATTCTGGAAGTCTGGACTGAGAAAGTATGCCTTTCGAAGGCGCGCAACAGCGCGGTAGTTGTGCCAGAGGAAGAAGCAGATGACAAAGTCGAAAATGTAGGCAATCACGACGTAGGCCCAGAACGCACTGGATCCGTACAGATATTGTGGTGTCAAACGATTCAGGAAGTTAAGGCCGCCCCAGGCCTGAGAATTTCCTTTCCCAGCGATAATGTTGACGGGAATCAAAATACCACAGCCGACGATGGATAGAATGGTAAAGATGTTCCTACACATCCTGGCGAAGCGGATGAAGAGTGCGGCGTCCAGGCCAACGGTATCAACAAGCTGCTGCTCTTTCATGCTGAGGATTGGCTTGATCCATGAGAATGGAGCCTTGCCCATAGATGGTGGTGCATGTTTGGCATCTGCGTATTTCGCCCTCGGAGCGTATACCACATTGTTTAAAGGACGCAAGAAACAGAAGACGGCTGTCACAACTGCAGCAAGACCGAGTGATACCGCGAGAGATGAGAGGAAGGCGGATGTGGTAATCTGTGGGCTGTCAGTATGCGGAAATCTCGGTATTCGTCTCATGAACATACGGTTTCCTGGAAAGGATTGGCGATCAAACACAAGAAGTTGTCCAACTGCTTATCGCCGGTAGAGAATGCGCAAGAAGGGCTAGGAGCAGACGAGTCTTGCCTTCGCACGGCTTGGAGTAAAGTTGTTGTAGGGTGCATTTTGATGTTGTTATGCAGAGTCGTTGATCAAGCACGGGTGGGCAAAGATCGCCAGGCACAAGACCGTGGCCGCATGTAAAAAATAGAAGATCCCCGTATGCGATTCTGGTAGGTGAACGAGTGACGATTAGAGACAATCAGGGTCTCTTGAAGAAACAAAAGGCGTGAAACACGATCAGTTTCTTCAAAGAATTGAATGGCTGTCGCGTGGCAGATGTATGAAGTCTCTCAGGAAATAGAAAAAAGAAATCTATAGGCCCAATAATGAAGAACTGACTTCAGTTGGGACTCACAAATACAGTAATCGTTCCTCCCAGGTACAGACGCACATGTAACCGCCGCTTTTTGCACGCGCGGCAGTGCCCAGATATGACGCATTAGTGGTCAACCAGGGATCGTTTGGACCGGAGAGGCCGCTGATTTGCTTCCGAATCTCCAGAGTCGCTCGTATCGCGGAGCATTTTCTGATGGTGTTTGATCCGATTCATCCTATTTTTGGAGCCCAAACATCAAACCGTTTTTGATTGGCTCGAGGCGCAGGATTTATTAATCATGCATACAGTTTCTATCTGATGAGGATCGTTTCGTGGCCGCGATGGACGAGGTCAACAAGCGCTTGCTCGGGAAATAGGTATCAGTGAAGCATTTTGACGGTATTATACCATCATCGGCTCATGCAATCAATTCGTGACAGAATTGTTTCTCGCCGTTTCAACCAAAAACACGACACGAGAGAGGAAGATTGCCCTTCTGCGCGTGGTACAGAACACCCTGAGCCGAAGAATATCCGCTACCCCGGATTCTGAGGCTGCGAGTGACACCTGGACCTTATGAGTTGAGGTCAAAGTACAGGTAGAGCACATTTGTTATTCGAGGAAAAAGTATCTCTCTAGCTTTCTACATTGGGTGAAGCAGCGAGAAGAGTCCACAAAAGAGCAGGATTGTCGCCTTTGGACTCCTCATCACACAACATCGCCAGAATGCTCGGGTCACTAGCATCAATGAAGCCGCGACAGCTGGCTGCTCAGGTGCTCAACTTTGCTCTGGTACTCAGTACGGCATTCATGCTCTGGAAGGGACTTTCGGTATTCACAAACTCATCCTCGCCAATTGTGGTGGTCCTGTCTGGATCTATGGAGCCTGCATTTCAAAGAGGAGACTTGTTATTCTTGTGGAACAGGGGTGTAGATACACAGGTTGGAGAGGTCGTTGTGTACAACGTGCGGGGCAAGGACATTCCGATTGTGCATAGAGTTGTGCGCAGATTTGGAGGGGGGTGAGTAGAATCCATGACCGTCTGGCTGGGTTTGGCAATGGGAGGGATAAGGGACTGACACTGCACAGCGCATCATCACCACTACAATTACTCACAAAGGGCGACAACAACGCTGCGGATGACACCGAACTGTACGCGCGAGGGCAGAGCTTTTTGGATAGGCAGAAGGACGTCGTGGGTAGTGTGGTCGGATACATTCCGTTCGTCGGCTACGTGACGATTTTGCTGAGCGAGTATCCGTGGTTGAAGACGGTTATGCTGGTATTTATGGCCTTGACGGTGGTGTTACAGCGAGAATGATGGCAAAGATGAGAGATAACAAGAGGCAAAAAAATTGCGACAGCCCAGTCAGATTGTCGATTTAATGATGCATGAAAAGTCAACTCGTTAAAGACCTGGACTGAGCTCGAATGAAAGCATGCGAAACGCCTGCAGTCGATATCACAAGTGTACGGCGATAACATCACGAGATCACACAGCGACATTGTAGAACTGCAATATAATAGATAGTATACACTATTGGACGTGCATTGAGTATGACTTTTGTCACCAAGACATGATATCTCGCGCAAGAATGTCAAAGTGGTGCAAGCCTGATTGATATCTCGCGCAAGAATGTCAAAGTGGTGCAAGCCTGATACATCGAATGACACTCGGCATCTCTTGCTAGGGAATTGAAAATGGGAGAACCCACTCTCGTAGCAAGAAGCGCCGTCCACAACCGGGAATAACCCAGACCAACCCCCGATGATTCCCAAACCCAAACGCGACCCAAAAGACGTTGACGAAAGAAGAGCTAGTGATACATGACTGGTGGGATGGTAACTATGTCGTTGATATGCTTGCCGAGTCATGGAGGACATGATAAGATGCGTGCAGAGACGAGAGCATTTACTCGTCGTCCTCGTCATCGTCATCAGCAGGTGCGTTGCCCTGAGAGTGTCAGTGATTGATTTGATGAGGAGGGTAGGGAGACATACGGCAAGGTAACTAGCCTTCTCCTCTTCGTAGCGCTTCTTGTCGGTGGCGGCCTTGGCCTCGTATGGAGCCTTTTGCTTCTCGTTGAGTCCCTTCCACTTGCTTCCGAGGACCTTGCCAACCTCGCCTGTTACATGTTAGTACAATAGAACATAGACACGTCTTCAACATGGTACTCACCAAACTTGATGCCTGGGTTGTCCTCGCGGACCTTGTCACGCTGCTCGTTGGCGAAGATCATGTAAGCAGAGAGGGAGCGCTTTGGTGCGTTTGGGTCTGCAAGACAGTTAGTAAGATGGATTTGATTAAAGCGGTGGTTAGACAATACCCTTCTTTCTCTTGCCACCCTTGTCGGCGGCCTTGGCCGACTTTCTCTTGGTCTCAGCAGCCTTTGGCATTTTGGCGTGTGTGGTGTAGACTACAGGCGGCGACGAGGTCAGCGACACGTTAATAGTAGCGATTGACGCGTGTTCGAGGCATTTGACGCGCTTGATACGGTCAAAACTGCAGCGCCGTGAGACGCTGCTGCTCTGTTCGTTGCTGTCGCAATATGTCATCGAGCGATGTTGCCAGATTGCGCCCGAAGACGCGTCAGAGACAGATTGGAGACTTACGGAAATTGGCTATGAAAAGTGTGTTGATGAATCAAGCCGAAGCGGATAGAAAGTTGCTGGGCCTGGAAATGGTCAGTATGCTTGTCGGCGACGAGAAGGTCGCATTGCGAGGCCGAGTTTCGTGACGAAGACCATGATCGAAGCGAAACAAGGCGATCGCAACGAGTATTTGGAAGTTTGAGGTGCAAAAAATTGTAATGGTGGTGATAATGGTGGTGGTGGATGCGATGCGCGAAGCAGCGGGGACGATATAGTACTCACAGTATGGTCAAGATGCCTTCACAGTAATTTGTATGGGAGTTTGGTAGTAAGAAAGCAGCAGTGAGGCAAAGGCGTGGGTGCTGCGCGTGTGTTAAGGGAAGCAGTCTGGTGGGCGAAGATCACTGAATTGTTGGCGGATATCTCAGCACGGCTGATCACGCAGGCGCAATCCGCGTCGTTTCCCCTAGTGCCATGGTGCCTGCCATATTGAGCGCAAAAACGCCCACACGCGCTCGCCCTAGGTCGCTCTCCCATCGCTCCCCCATCGCATTATTGCCAGTCGCTCAGTCCCTTCCAAGCCTGGTCTGGTCTGGCTGTCTGCGACTCCCTGCCAACCTGATTTTCGTTCACTCCTCCGGCAGCGGCCACTCACCAGCCGGCTTACCTACAGTACATGCGCCTCAAGTCGCGTCCACGATATACTGTAGCAAGGTAACGGCTATTTTTTTTGCGTTTGAAATGTGCAGCTGTCATATTTCCCACGCTGTACACAGTTCGGAATATATAGCAATGTTCTGGGTGAATTGATGAAACATATCGGACAATGATTCTTGCTGCTGGGTTGTACAGTACTCTGCATCTTCTGTACCAAGCTTACCTTATCTCCAACTCCCAGCTTCCATGCTGCCCCTCTTTGATCTTCGCTCTCAGCAAACCTGCTGCGGACCTTAATCCCTCAAGTCCAACGGTTGCTGGTGTAGTACATGTACTCTGTTGTCTTCATTAGACACGTCCAAACCACGTGTCTCTCTACCTCGAAGATAAATGTTGTCCCGCAACCACTCTCCTTTGTGAGGTTTTGACACACGTAAGCTGACAAGTTCCACACGTCCATACAAGTCGATCAAGATACATCAGCGTGGTCTCTTTTGTTTCATTCATCTGCATCCGTTATACCGCTCGATCAGCCCACGGGTGAGAAGAAGCAAAATCAAGGACGATTGTTGCACAGATGGAGTGTTCACGCAATTTTAGATACCTGATAGTCGTCCATACCAGAGCATCAACGCCTTTGTCTATAGCTCGTAGCTCAAGGCGCGTCGTTCTCCCGACACTGTTCGCATCGTCGAACAGCCTTCTGCGTCGACAGCGTCCACCCCAAAGCGAGACCTCTCACACAACCCGCCCGTACAGGCCGCCTGCCCGAAGTAATGCAATGTTCAAGCACGGGGTTAATGAACGCTCTGCTGCTCGTCACGCCATTGCAGTGGTCCACTATCGCTTTGCAAAAAGTGCAACGTCGTGCGCGCACGCAAAAGAATGCTCCCCAGCTGGGAATTGAACCCAGGTCTCCCGCGCACCGATCCTATGCGGACCATGACAAGCGGAAATACTGACCACTATACTACTGAGGATGTTCATCAAGATGATGAAGTAGTTAACCATTGGTCACATGATATTACGATCAGCCGTGTAAGTATATAAATTCATGCAGCCGAGGAGTTTTGCGTGCAAGTCGCAATTCCACAAAGCACCTTGGGGGCGATTAAACATGACCACGATCTGCCGCACTCGCATCGTGCACTCTTCGTCGAATTTTCATGTTGCTGGAATGCCAACTGTCACTTCTTTGTTATTAAATGTGTATGCCGTATGGTCGGTCCTATCGAGACTCGTCATTTACCTAGTAGTTTCGTCATATGATTTATTCTGTCGCCGTCATCGTTCATGGGGTGATGGATTCGCCGATCTTGGTTGCGCGAAGATACGCGGTCGCACGCGCGGAGAAGCGTTGCTAGGCCGACATCAAATGTTGATAATTCGGATCGCGCACCTACGTAGGGGTAATCCGACCGACCACCATCTTCATTCAATTCGAGATCAAGCCTCATACCACATACTACATACCACATTCGATATTCCTGCAATCTACATCACTCGCTGAAAAGCAAGCATCGCGGTTGCCTTATCAATACTACACTCTCACTCTCTGCACATCAAATACGCTCGGCACCATGCCGGGCACCGTAGCCTCCGAGGCGCCTACGGTGTCACTTTCGTGTATGTCATCAATCGACTACGCTCAGCGACCAACAAACCACTGACCAAAGATAGTCGCCAACAATTTCTGGGGAAAAGAAGATGCCGGCGTCTCTCCTCTGCTGGAGCGCATGCACAACGCCAAAGTGACTGGAGACGAGCTTAAGGCATTCTACACAGGTGCGTTGTTCACGAACTGAAGTGTATCGTTCGAACTGACGTGCTCTAGCTCGCGCTCAGATTGAAGATGACTACGCTCGCAAACTTCTCAACCTCGCTCGGAAGCCTCTGGGTTCTTCCGAAGCTGGCACTCTTCGTATGTCGTTGGATGTCATCAGAGGCGAAGTAGAGTCCATGGGCAAAGCACACCAAAATATTGCACAACAGATGAAGGGTGAGCTCGAAGAGCCACTATCGGCCTTTGCTGGAGGTATCAAGGAGCGAAGAAAGATTGTTCAGACCGGCATTGAGAAACTTTTGAAGACCAAGACACAACAGACCACCGCAGTAAACAAAGCAAGAGACAAGTATGAGCAAGATTGCCTCAAGATCAAGGGTTACCTCGCTCAAGGCCACATGGTCATGGGCCAGGAAGAACGCAAGAACAAAGCCAAGCTCGAGAAGACTCAGATTCAGATGTCAACAACAAGCAACGAGTACGAAGCGGCGGTCAAGATTTTAGAAGAGACTACTGGTCGATGGAACAGAGAATGGAAAGCGGCATGCGACAAGTTTCAAGATCTCGAAGAAGAACGCATTGATTTCATGAAGAGCAGTTTGTGGAGCTTTGCCAACATCGCTTCGACCGTCTGTGTAAGCGATGACGCCTCTTGCGAAAAGGTCAGGCTGTCTCTGGAAGATTGCGATGTCGAGAAGGATGTTACTTCTTTCATCAAAGAGCAAGGAACTGGCCAGGAAATTCCAGACCCACCAAAGTTCATCAACTTCTGCCGCGGCGACATCAACGACACCGCTTCGGAGGTCTCTGACGATGGCTACTCTGTTGCACAGTTCCAGCGAACCATGAACCCTGTTTTCCGGACCTCCTCGCCTCAGCCATCGACTTACGAATCTCACCATGATCCCGAGTCGCACTTGGCGAACCAAATGCGCGAAACTTCCAACCCTCTCAGGGCTAGCCAGAACAGCCAGGATCAACCTCCTCAGAACCCATACGAAGGAATGCGTCAGCCATCCAATCCTCTTCGAAGCGGTCAGAACCAGCCGCCTCCACATCCGTATGATGATCTACCAATAGTACCACATAACGAATATCCAATGGACGGAATGACCCAGTTTTGCAGGACTGGACCTCCTTCTGATCGCAGTTCGGTTCCATCGCCGACCAAGATGGGCGCAGAAAGTGGCGATGACAGAAGCGAATACTCGAACCCAACCTCTTACTCCAGTTACGAGCCTACAAGCGGTCATCCTTCGCCAACGAAGCAGTTTGCTGATTCAAGTGGAGATGACAGATCGGTTCAGAAGAAGAAGAGTGGATTCTTCCAAAACCACAGTCCTTTCCGTCGTAAGAGTATGAGAGAAAGAGACGTTCCACAGACCGGTTCAATCACCCCTTCTGCTCGCAACACGTTCGCTGCACCTCCAACACAGAGCGGCTCCAGCAGTCCAACGAGACCTTTCGGAAGACAATCCAGGAATGTTGGATTTGGTAACGATGACGGGGCGTCACCAGAGCCAGACATGGCCGATCCTCGTGCCAACTTCCAACTCAATGTCGGCAACAATGTCTTTGATGTAGCCTCGCCTGACAATCATCACCAGAAGAGGCCCATACAGCCAAGGCATGTGGACGAGTCTGATCCGATCGCTGCGGCTTTGGCCGAGTTGAAGGGCGTCACTAAGCAGACGTCAGTACGCCAATCGGCAGACAGATATCACGGCATCGCAACTCCGGCGCCATCAGGCACGCCACAGCCAGTTGATCGTCCACGTCCGTTTGCCGGACAAGAACTACGCTCTTCGCAAGGCCGGACTCCACCGCCTTCTTATGACAACCAACCAGTAAGCCGTCTTGGTGCACCGCAGCCTGCGTTCACCAGCAAGCAAATGCAACAGACAACTGCCAGCTTTGTGAACCAAAAGCGTGATGTGTTTAACCCTCCTCACCATCAACGCAGTCAGTCCGCAAATGCTAACAGATCCAACGACATGCCTCGGGCTACCTCTCCGGGTCCAATGAGAAGTAGAAGTCCTGGACCACCGGGAGGCCAAGATCCAAGAGGTCAGTCGGGCCCATATCCTGGGGCTGCGTCACCAAACCCCCAATCGCGCGGACAATATCCGAGGGCTGCTTCGCCAAATCCAAACGGCCACCCAAGGGCTGCCTCGCCAAACCCCTATGGAGGACCTGGACCTCACGGACATCCAAGAGCCGCTTCACCAAACCCCTACGGAGGCCCCGGTCCTAATGGTCCGCCAGGTAGACCACGCACAAACACCAATGGAGCTCCAATGAGACCAGGAGGCTATGGAGGTCCGGCAGGCTCGCCAAACCAGATGCCTCGTGCAAGAAGTCCTCAGCCAGGCTATGGAGGCGGCCCGATGCGTCCCGGGAGTAGGCCAAACAGTAGCAGGGGCTCAGATTCTGCACCAAACATGGCCATGCAGCTGTCCAGCGGTCCTGGCGGCGACTATGGACCTCAAGGCAGGGGTCCAGTCAATGCTGGTCCTCCCAGACCTCGCAGTCAGATGCAAAACGATGGACCCTATGCTGCAGCTGCTGGTCCAGGCAATCAACAGATGATGAGACCTAGAAGTCAGACCGGAGGTGGTCGCCAATTCGCAAGGGATGGTCGTCCAATCTTGCACTTTGGTAAGTCAGCTCTAGTATCGATTTGTGGGATAGTCACTAACATCACCACAGCTCGAGCAGTTTACATGTACCAAGCGGCTATTCCCGAAGAACTTTCATTCGCCAAAGGCGACATGGTTGCAGTATTGAGACATCAAGACGATGGATGGTGGGAAGCAGAGGTAGTGGGCAAGAGCGGCAGGCCGGGTCTTGCTCCAAGTAACTACCTGCAACAATGCTGAAGAGACGACGTTCCTTTCTTCTAACTTTCGCATTTACACACTTCTTTCGTTCGACATATTGAGATCGGACTTGCGGAAGGGCTTTTCTTTACGTAGCATGGCGTTGGTACTTGACTTTCCGGGCGGGGTACGGTAACTTTTTCAGTGGTGGAGGCCGGGTTGTACGTAGAAGATGATTACAGCGAATACATATTCTGGTATACGCACTGGTGATTGATTGCGATTTCATGTATTTACCGACTCGAATTGTCTCGTGTTGCCAGGGACTCTACTATACCTTGATGGTGACTTCCTGCTATCATCAAACGTGAGTCACGCGCACCTGTAAAGATATAAATCTCTCAGACCCGGTAGATGGTAACATACATGTATCTGCCTTACCATTCTCAGCTCTGCGATTTGAACATTCGGAAAAGACTCCTTGCTTCGAAGTAAACCGCAACTTGCTCCTAGAAGCATCTATCTGTCTACCACGATGATCGACCCGTCAACCATTTCCAAAGACAATGAACCGGTCTTGTTCTGGCGTGAATTCGAAGAACCATATGGTTTCCTTTCGCAATGGTTCGAGAGCTCTTTTGATCATGAGGGCGTTACATATACCAGCACGGAAATGTGGATGATGATTCAGAAGGCGAAGCTCTTTGGAGACGAGGTTTGTCTTTATCAAGCTTCCCTTGCTTACATCCGATCATCTTTTAATGCATAGCCGCTTTTTATATGAAGCTGACCGGACGGCAGGAAATCGCAGAGAAAATGCTCAGGGCAACCAAACCTGCTCAGTTCAAGGCTCTAGGAAGGAAGGTGAAGGGGTTTGATGAGAAGAAGTGGAACAAAAGTGAGGATCTACTGGCATCTGTCGTTTTGTCCTCTGTGCGTGACTCACTATGGCTAGACAAGTTTCGTATAGTCGAAGAGGGGAATTGGCTGAAGTTCACCAAGAGCAAGGAGTACACCGAGCTTTCGAAGAAGTTGCTCGAAACCGCAGAGAGGGAAATTGTTGAGGTAAGAAAGGCATCCAAATAACTAGAGAACAGACCGAGAACTCACCCATCAATAAGACATCGCCATTCGATAGGATCTGGGGTATTGGTTTCGATGCTGAGAATGCAGCGAATCATAAAAAGGATTGGGGGGAGAATTTGTTAGGAAAGGCACTCATGAACGTCAGAGCGAGACTGAAGCACCAGTCGACTATGTGAACGGTCCAAGATTCAGTATTCCTCGGAAAAATATATGCTCATTTCATCGCAAATATCACAAAAAGTCCGATTAAACGAGTTATCACTGTTGATAAAAACAATTGCGTGAGATGATATTGATGTATCGTACACCGCCAAGAATTCGCTCGGGGAAAGCCGCAGCACGGACTGGGATACATCTTCGTTCTCCGTGTAACTTGTATCGAACTCGGTGTGCGTGACTGACAGCTTCGCTTCATCAATCACCACCCTTCATACGCCTTCACCTACCTCTCGCCAGATTCATTGCTTGTCAAGCAGCCCAAAGAGTCGACGCGATTCAATGGGCGGGCCGTCTAGATGAGCTTCCCCTTCTCCGCCGCAAACAACTCGCAGGATCCCTCACATTCAAACTCCCCCACGTCCACGTCTAGAACTACGAGGGGACAGCAGTCCGTTTGGGGCTCATCTAATAACCAACAACAACAGCTACCACGCCGAGGCCTCACTCCATTGACCACGAGTCAGACCCAGTCACAACAAAGGTCAGGCACGTCGAGTCCTTCGCGCAATCCCTTTTCGCCTACAAATCCTACTTTCAGCGCACCACTCGCCAATCGAGGAGTTTCGAGTCGACATTCGTCCGTGTCGTCCTCGTCCTCACTTTTCTCACCTCACGGCGCCGCTGGTTCTACAGCGCCGCCTGGTCGCTCTAGGAACACTACTGGCAGTCCACACCCTCCTTCATCTGCCACCTTTTCAAGTCTCGACAGAGCCGCTGTCAGCAGTACTGGAGCAACCTCTCGCTTCGCGAGACCCACAACTTCACTTTCGCGCTCAGGTGCAGGCTCCCCGGTATCTTCTTCCGGGCCGTCCAGTGCAGGCGGCTCGGGTCAGCTGACGAGTCTGGTCATCACTCAATTGAATATCCTTTTGAGTACACTCAAGGAAGACAAAGACAAATCAAAGTGGGAAACACAAGCGGAAAAGATTTGGAAGGTGGGCTTTTTGTCTATGTTAAGGGAGAATTTGGCTGATTGATATCTAGTTGGTGGATGCGAACGGTATGGAAGTCTACACACAATACTTCCGCCGGTTGCTGCAAAGCAATGCCTCGCAGATCTTCTCGACAACGTCGCGTCCTAGCGATGGCGCGGGTGGTGGATATCAGATGTTGTTGACCGAGGTACAGAAAATGAACGTCGATGCAGATCAAGCGCAGAAGATTGCAGAGTCACTCGGCACAACCGACGGCGATCCATTGAAGGATTTTGACCTCTCTGGGTTCATGGACCATTTCAGGTTGAATCCCATTGTCAAGGTTGCACTTGCGACGTCCTGCAAGACCGTTTCCAAACCTGACATTAGAGCAAAAGGTACGTGCCGTCTTGAAGCGACCATGTGGTGTCATGCACTAACACTTCATCAAGCCGATGCCATTCTTTCCAACACCTTCGATCACTTCCTGGGAGCGCTTTCCGAGCCTATCGACAGGCAAGATCCTCTGTTACCCACCTACATCGCCGCCGTCCTCGATCGCTTAATACATAATCCACCCCAATCATGGACCCCAGATAAGCAGGCAAACCTGCAGTACGCACTGCGACTGCGATACAATAGACTGAATGTCAGCATGCCGTATGCTATCGGAGCCGCGGTCTTCCTCACTGTCATCGTTTCCGGTCCATATCCATTGGTACGTCTGCTCCGACAAACAGGTGCCAAGGGTACCTCGAGCGTTGAGGCCTGCAAAGACATGTTTGCTCGAGCAGACCCGACCTCTTTCGAATACCCTCAGGTCGCCATCGCTCTTCTATACATGGCCATCGCACAGAGCGAAAGGTACGACCCAGCGACGTTTGTGCGTGCTCTCCGTCAACACCAACACGGCCAACGCGTAGACTGGCAAGATGTCGTGCGCTCATTCGATCAGCCCGATGTTCGCGTTACAAAGTTGCAATTCCTCACTCTGTACGACGCACTTTTGCCTGTCTGCAAAGAGGAGGAGACTTTTGACATACAGTTCATGTGGGGTCATGCCGGCCATGCCTGGACACATCCTGAGACACAGCTGTCGTTTGTGGTGGCTTTTCTGTCTACAAGCCCCTCAGAACTGGACGTCACCCAGATTCCACACCTCAGACCAGCATATACACTCGAAGAATTCGCGGATGCGTCGAACGAAGTCAAGGAATTTGCTGCGCGCGCAGTGACCCACCCAATGGTCTCGTATGTCGCTACCGAGGCGCTGTTTACTATCATCTTCAGCTCTCAAGAAGCTTACAACACAGCTCAGACTCTGGGCATTCCGGAGGCAGTTATTAACGCCAACACCGACGTCTTTGTCTGCGCTGCATCTGCGGTCAGCAAACCTTGGGCCCCTCTGCAAGAACAAGCGCTTAGGCAGCTATTCCTACCATTCTTTGGCAAAGGTCTGCCCAATCACAGCTTTGTGATGCGCGCTTTATGGAACCACGATAAGACATGGGTCGCTGCGCGCTTGATCGAACAATATAACAACAACTGTAAGAATCTCCAGTTGGTGTTCGATCACGCTCTGGAACACAACTGGATTGAGGCTTTGATCGGCGTCAGGAATGACTTTGGTCTTGATTTCACTGCCCTGGCTCACAGTCGTGGATGTGTTGACCTCGAAAAGTGGGCACAAGATCACGTCACAACTCACGCAGTCCCTGCGACGGAGTTGTCTCGCGCCATCATTGGCTTCCTGAAGTTCAAAATTGACGACGAGATGCCAAACCACAATCCCGACACCGTGCCCCTGAAGATCAAGACTGTCTTCGCGCTTCTCAACATAATTCAGAGTACTGTCACGGAACAGGAAGAAGCTGCCATTCAGAGGCAAGCAATTCAGGCATACCCAAGGCTCATCAATTATGGCTATAACTTCGACCATGTGCTTGATGCCAATGGGGCCGAGAGCAATGCTCTGTTTGAAGCTGCCGATCTCAAGATGCAGGAAGAGTACAAAGACATGTATGGCGGCGATGCAGATGCAAGAAAGATGATTGGCACTTTGCGCTCTTTGAAAGACTCAGAGAACCCAAATGATCAGGAACTGTTTGCCTGCATGATCCACGGATTGTTCGACGAATACAACTGCTTTGGCGAATATCCTTTGGAAGCCTTGGCGACTACCGCAGTGCTTTTTGGCGGCATCATCAATTATGGCATTCTCCACAGCCGCATCACTCTTTCCGTTGCTCTATACATGGTCGTCGACGCGGTAACGGAGTACGGGCCGGACGATTCCATGTACAAGTTCGGTCTTCAAGCTTTGCTTCACTTTATGGGCAGACTTGAGGAATGGCCACAATTGTGCGAACGATTGTGTCGCGTTCCTGGTCTTGTCAAGACAGAAGTCATGGAAAGGGCTGAGGAGGTTCTTCGCAATCATGCCAACAATGATGCAGGAGGTATCGACAACCAGATCGCCTTGACGAATGGTAACATCGACGAATTATCCGAGCCAGCTTACCAGCCGTTCTCGAGCGTCCACACCGACCCACCCTCTCGCACGGAACAATACAAGGATCCTGATGAGGACACTTCCGACAAGATTCGCTTTGTACTGAACAATATCTCTCCACGCAACATCGACGACAAGTTCAAAGATCTGCAGATGACTTTGAGAGAAGAACACTTTTCATGGTTCGCCCATTATTTGGTAGAGGACCTTGCCAAAGTACAGCGCAATCTTCAAGGATTGTATGTGGAGATGCTCAGCCGGTTCGACATGAAGCCCCTTTGGGCCGAAGTCTTGAGAGAGACGTATGTCAGTGTAGCTCGCGTCATCAACGCAGAGTCAACCTTGACAACCCCTCAAGACAGGACCAGTCTCAAAGATCTCGCGACCTGGCTCGGACTTTTGACACTCGCGCGAGACAGGCCGGTTATGCACCGTAACATCTCGTTCCGCGATCTCTTGATCGAAGCCTATCAGACCCAACGCCTGATTGTAGCAATTCCCTTTACGTGCAAGGTCCTCACTCAAGCCTCTCGCTCAAGCATTTTCAAGCCTCCAAACCCTTGGCTTATGGAGTTGCTGGGTCTTCTCATGGAGCTCTACCACTTTGCGGAACTCAAATTGAACCTCAAATTTGAGATTGAGGTCCTCTGCAAGGACCTGAACCTTGATCACAAGGAATTGGAGCCTTTGGAGATCGTTCGTGCATTGCCTCTTGGAGCTGAAGAGAGCCTGATGCAGCAATTCACCCCAGAGACTGATGGTTTTGGTGACATGCTTAGCCTGTCCAAGCGTGGTAATGAGCGCTTCTCGGCTCAAGATGTCATGAAGTCGCTACCAGACCTTGCCAATCTACTGCAATATCCTCCAGCACCTGGAAATGTCAGCCAGGCACAGCTCAAGAACGTCTTCCAGATGGCAGCTCACCGTGCTATTCAAGAAATCATTGCACCTGTCGTGGACAGATCCGTTACTATCGCTTCCATCTCGACATCTCAGCTTGTTGAGAAGGACTTTGCCATGGAACCTGATATTGAAAAGATGCGCCAATCCGCCTACAACGTAGTCAGAGCGTTATCCGGCAGTCTCGCTCTTGTTACCTGCAAAGAGCCGCTTCGCATGAGCATGTCGAACAACATCCGTGTCCTCGCCCAATCTCAATTGCCGGACCAGCTCCCTGAGGGTTCAATTCTCATGTTTGTTAACGACAACCTCGACACTGTCTGCAAGCTCGTAGAAGACTCTGCGGAGAGCTTTAGCGTTGCCGAGATTGATGCTCAGTTGGATCACGCTTACGAGAACCGCAATAGGCACAGGCAACAACGACCAGGTGAGCCATTCAACGACCCTCCAGTCAGCCGTTGGTCATTCTACATGCAAGAGCCATATCGTCAGGAGCAGGGTGGCCTCAACCAGCATCAGCTAGCAATTTACGAAGACTTTGGTCGTCAAATGCGGCTGCCACCTGCTTCACACGGCAACAATGCTTCTCAAGACAGCAGAGGTCAGTTGCCAGATGTTCTGTCTGACACGTATCTCCCAAATCTGCCCACACCGTCTGGACAGCCAGCCATGCCACGACAAGCTGCACAGCAGCAGCAGAGGATGCAAGGTCCACCGTCAGTACAAAGCCAGCAGTCTCACCCGCAAGTGAATGGCTACATGGACCCAGCTGACGTTGCTCGTCGTGTCGAGGAGCTCATCGTCGAGCTGCAACATGTGGCTCGTGGGGCCGAGGAGGATCGTATTGACAAGTTGCCTCCCAATTCGGCATCCAGAGATGTTTACGAGACCCTTGTGCAACTCATCGACAGCTCCGTTCAAAAGGACCAGCTTGCTCTCTTCGCTGGCCAACGCGCCACAGGTCTTCTCTACACCGAGGCCAAGTCGCGTCTAGAAGTTGAGGTCTTTGTTCAGTTCCTCAACCAACTCTGCGCCATGTCAGTCTCGACCGCTCGTCAGCTTATAATGTATCTGTCGCAGCTTGATGATGACAGAGCATTCAACGCTGCAGTGACTGTATCCATGCTCAAGGTCATGCTCATTGACCTTCGACACGTTGACACTCAAATCGCCAGAGCTGTTGCTGCTCGTCGCACAGTCGTTCTCGATTTCTTCACCGACCTCATCGACGAGTTGCTGTTGTCCGATCAGCCGGGCTATCTACGTGCCGACTTTGTCCAATCGTACACTGCTTTCTCGCAGTGGGCCCAGGAAGAGCAAGACAACGAAAAGATCAAGGAGATCCTCGACAAACTCCAGCAGCCAACACAGGTGCCTGACGGGGTATTGAC